>Ga0207020_1023_pt1 | contig 33669 bp, 32 predicted proteins | sample Alteio_BWMinCont_48_FD_153500 | JGI IMG/M metagenome (GOLD analysis project Ga0207020, IMG submission 153500) | Enriched cells from forest soil in Barre Woods Harvard Forest LTER site, Petersham, Massachusetts, United States -... | ecosystem: Environmental > Terrestrial > Soil > Temperate forest >... | reverse complement strand
GAGTTTCTGCGCAACGCTGCTTTGGACGCGGACAGTTTCATTGACAACGCAAATGGGAACCCAAAGCCGCCTTTCCGGCAGAACCAGTTCGGCGCTTCCGCGGGCGGGCCCATTAAGAAGGACAATACCTTCATTTTCGGCGACTACGAGGGTGTGAGGCGGGCGCAGGGAACTACAATCATTTCCAACGTTCTTTCGACCGACGCGCGCAACGGTATTCTAACAGGAACGTTCAGTCCCCCCTTTCCGTCGAACTGCATTGCGACGGGTGTTACAAACCAATGCAAGTTGACGGCAATCGATCCGAACATTCAAGCGTTTCTAAACTCGAATCTCATTCCGAAGGCAACTAGCGGCGATGTATCCGGAGTTAACGCAGCCCAATATGTCTTCACGCAGTTGATGCATACGGACGAGAATTTCTTCATCGTTCGAGCGGATCATACCTTCTCTTCGAAGGACCGAATATTCAGCACCTATCTGTTTGACAAGGCTTCGCAGAACGAGCCCGATCAATACCAATCGCTGTTGATTCAAAACCCGATGTTTCGCGAGATGGTCGCTATCGAAGAGAACCATGTATTCTCAACCTCGCTCTTGAATTCGTTTCGAATCGGCTACAATCGTGACAACGTCGAATCCCCTTCTGGGGCGACGCCGATCAACCCAGCATCTGCCGATACGTCCCTTGGTTTCATTCCCGGGAGTACGGTAGGTACCATCTCGATCAATTCAGATGGTCTTGCTGGTTACCCGGGAGGCTTGGACTTTCAAGCTCCCTTCAAGTTCCACTGGAATTCATACCAGGTGTACGACAACCTGTTTCTCACCAAAGGGAAAAACTCGATGAAGTTCGGCGCCAACGTCGAGCGGCTTCAAGGAAATACGTTTGGAGCGGACTTCCCCGGTGGTCAGATCATCTACAACTCGCTCTACGACTTCCTGACGAACGACAATGGGTCAATCAACGCGGATGTGCCCGGCAAGGTGACTGGCAGAGGTGTGCGGCAAACAATTTTCGGCACCTACTTCCAAGACGATATACACCTTCGCCCCAATCTGAACGTGAACGTAGGCTTGCGGTATGAGATGGCGACCGTCATTACCGAGGAAGCTGGCAAGCTTTCCAACCTCCGTACAGTGCCCCTCACCAGCGCGGCGCCGCAACCCTTCCTCGGCAGCCCATACATGATGAATCCGACTAAGAAGAATTTCGAGCCGCGCATAGGATTCGCATGGGACCCCTTCAAGGACGGAAAGACCTCCGTGGCAGGCGGTTTTGGGCTTTTCGACGTCTTACCGTTCCCCGTCGAAATGGGGAGTGGTGTAGACGGGTCCGCTCCCTTCGATGTTTCTGCCAGCCAGAGCAACTTGCCGACCCCGTACGTGAGTAACGCGAACTGCTCAACCCCTCCGTGCGGCGCGTACGGCCAGGCTCTAGCGAACCAAAGCGCTCGGTATTACATCATGCAATTCGATCCCAAGCGAAACTACGTGATGCAGTGGAATTTCAACATTCAGCGTCAGCTCACTCCGAACACCACCTTGAGCGTTGGCTATGTGGGCGCACGCGGCATTCACATGAGATTTCAGGCCGATGACAACAACATGGTTTACCCCAGCCCGGGTGTTGTCGGAAAGTTTACATATCCGCTTACCTGGCCGTGCCTTTCGCCTTACACGACCACAAACGCTACCACCGCCGTCAGCCTCACGCCGTATACCATCCAAAGCTGTCCTAATGTGAATGTAAATACTTCATGTACGAACAATCAGACCGTTAGCGTATTGGATGTTCCGGCGTTTTTCAATCCGGCCAATTGTTTGCCTGCGCCCATCATCAATCAGCAGACCGGTCGAACGCAGATGGCCATCTGGGATGGCCAATACTGGTACAACGGGCTCCAAGTTCAACTCAATAAGGCGATGAGCCACTCGTTCGAGATAGGAGGCTCATACACTTATTCGAAGAACATGGACACCGGCGGCGGTTCCGTGGCTTCCGATCCGTTCCGCAACTCAATTTCCACGTTGCTCTGGTTTTGCAAGGCTTGTAGGCGTGGGCTTTCCGATCAGGATCAGCGTCACAACTTGACTGTGCACTACGAATGGGATGTTCCAACGCCGAGCTCTTTCGGAACGCCTGAAAAGGCGATTCTCGCCAATTGGGAAGTTGGGGGCATCTTGACGGTTGCGTCCGGCACACCGTTCACGGTGCTCGTCGCGGGCGATCCTCTTGGCATGGGTACGACGGACCCCTACCAGTACCCTGACAAACTCAGTGGTGCCGGTTGTACCAATCCGGTGAATCCTCAGAATGCGAGCAACTACGTCAAGCTCCAGTGCTTCCGGGCCCCAAGCGTTAGCACCCAGTTGGGAGATGCAGGACGCAACTCGGTGATCGGGCCGGGCCTCGTGGATTTTGATTTCTCCTTGTTCAAGAACATCCCCATCCGCGAAGCCCTAAAAGCTCAATTCCGGGCCGAATTCTTCAACATCCTGAATCGGCCTAATTTCACTTCACCGAACGACAATCGCGTCATCTTGGATCAGTACGGGAATAGCATTCCCAGCGCCGGCGCCGTGACACTCATGAATACGTCGTCGCGCCAGATTCAATTTGCGTTGAAATTTACGTGGTAGAAGACGCCGCTCCGATTGAGGGCCTACACCATCACTTCGGGGATTTCCAGCCGCTGTTTGCGGAAGGCGGACTCGAAGGCCTTCACGACGTACGGATCGAAGTTCGTGCCGGCGTCTTTAAGGATTGTGTCGCGGCCTTCGACTGTCGACATACCCTTGCGATAGGGGCGATCGCTGATCATTGCGTCGTACGCATCGGCGACAGCGATCACTCGGGCTTCGATGGGGATCTCATTGCCCTTGGCCGGGTGGTAGCCCGAGCCGTCGAACCGGTCGTGATGCGCCAGGATAATGGGCAGGATGCGGTGCAGCGAACCGCCCACCGGCTCCAGCATTTTCACTCCGCGCTCCACGTGGCTCTTCATTTCTTGCGTTTCGTGCGCGTCGAGCCGAGCCGCTTTGTACAGGATTTCGCGGCTCACTTCGAGCTTTCCGATATCGTGCAGCAGCGCCGCCGCGCGTACGTCTTCGACCTGTTCTTGAGGCATGTGCATTTCCACGGCGATGGCCGTGGCGTACACCGAGACTCGGTAGGAATGATTCTGCGTGAATTTGTCGTTCCCGACGAACTGATTCAGGATTTGCAGCACGCCGTAGTAGGTCTGCCGCAGCTCGCCCAGGCGCCGCTCGCCCAGCTCATACAGCGATCCCACCGCGTACGCCGTAATGATCAGGAATCCCGCCCATACGCCGATGTCGGACCATGCCAGCAGCGATTGCGTTCTCCATTGGAGGGTTCCACCCAGCGCCGCCGGATTCACGAGATTGATCCAGACCACAAACAAAATCGACGCCACCGCCGATTCCATCGCGCGGCGCCGTCCGAAATAGTAGGCCGCGAGCAACGTCGGCAAATTGTAGAAGGTCAGGACAAGCCGCTGGCCCGCGATGAAGAAGTTGACTACGCCCGCAGCGGCAATGATCGATAAGATGAGCAGCAGCTCTTTATTAATGTCGCCGAGCCGAGAAATCCATGCGCGTTTCACGATTGAAACTCCCAGCGGGGGAAAGTGAGGGCCAGCCTAAGAGTGGGTTGCCCCTCCTCAAACATCATCGCCAGCCCAGAATGGGAAGGCATTAGTACGTTGGTTTTTTGTGCTTGATGGGTTATCGCCTCACCATTTTGAGCTTCTAACGCCGCCGTTAGCTCAGGCTACACCAGGATTGACGGGCATTCACCAGGCCGGTTTTCGCGGGCAGAGTTGTGCCAAGGGCAGGCGCGGGGTAGAATGCGCGCAAGCCAGGTTCTAGTCCGGGACTCGCTTGGGAAGACCATTCCCGCCAACAGGGTGAGTTGGAGCGAATTCGAATTCGATAGAGCTGGCGCTCGCGAACCAAAGCTTAGGAGACGACCGATGTTACGCATAAACGATGAAGCGCCGAATTTTACGGCCGAGACTTCCCAAGGACCGATCAATTTCCACGAATGGATCGGGAACGGCTGGGCCATCTTATTCTCACATCCTAAAGACTTTACGCCGGTTTGCACGACCGAGCTCGGCTACATGGCCGGCCTGCAGCCGGAATTCGAGAAACGCAACACTAAGATCATTGGCATCAGCGTCGACCCGGTAACCAGCCACAGCAAGTGGCTCGCGGATATCGAAGAAACGCAGGGGCACAAGGTGAAGTATCCGATGATCGGCGATCCACTGCTCCAGATCGCGAAGCTGTATGACATGCTGCCGGCCGATGCGGGCAACACGTCCGAAGGCCGCACCGCAGCCACGAACGCCACCGTGCGAACGGTGTTCGTCGTCGGTCCCGACAAGAAGATCAAGATGATGCTCAGCTATCCGATGAGCACCGGCCGCAATTTCGACGAAGTTTTGCGCGTCCTCGATTCGCTGCAGCTGACGGCCAAGCATTCGGTCTCCACGCCCGTGAACTGGAAGCCCGGCGAAGACGTCATTATCAGCGGCAGCGTCACCGACGAGCAGGCCAAGCAGAAGTTTCCCGGCGGCTGGAAATCGCCCAAGCCGTACATCCGGATCGTCCCCCAGCCGAAGTAGCGCTTCGTGGAATCACACCGAGGCCCATCTAGCCTAGTGTCGTCAAAAGCTGGGCTTGGTTTGGCTGACAACTCAAAATCCAGCACGCTTTTGTAGCGCCCGCCTTCGAGGTGGGCATTGTGCCTGCCGCAAAAGTGCCCGCCTGGAAAGGGCGGGCGTCTACAAAAGCCGAAATTGGATCTCACCCAGGCTAGCTAGCGACTAATACGGGCAATCCTCGTACAAACTTCTGCAATTCCGATAACTCGACCATTCGTTCACGTTCCCCGACCGAATCCGCCCCAGGCTCCATTCCGTGCTCGAGCGAACATCAAAAGCTTCCGCGTCCGTCACCTCGGGATGATAGATCTTCGAAATCTGCCACAGCCCCCGGCTGGCCTCCCCGTCACCGCGCGCCCGTGGATTGAAAGACGACTCATGCCTCACGATCCACAGCGCCAACTCCGGATCAACGCCGCGCTGCACCGCCCGCGATTGCACGTACGCCTTCACCTCGCGTACGGTTGGCACCGCAGCCGGGAAATGCACCGGCCCGCCCGGAAACCGGGTCAAACCGGCGGCCTCGCTTCGGTGACTCTTCAAAATGGTCACCTTTATTGGCGTGGCGATACTCGCCGTCGGAGCGGCCGTAACCTCGCGGGGCACGCGCGACGAGCGGGTCTCGGTAAAATTCGCAAAGAAAGCAATGAACGGGAGGCAACAAAACGTCAGCTTCAGGAGCGTCTTGATCGCTGGGCTTCGCATGGGGCGGAGTATACAACAGGGCGAATATGAAGCGAAAGTACTATTTTCGATTTGTGTTCGCCTGCCTACCAGTGTCTTGGGTCCCCCGTCGGAGGATCGCAAGAATAGACGCACGCCCCAACGTAAGGAGAGCGACAATTTTGTTCGGGTGGGCAAGGGCTGCGCGCGGACGGAAACCGAAGTAATTGATCCGTCGTGGCCCGAGAACGACAACGAAATACGTGGCGGCAAGTTTCTTGACCTTACCCCCAGTTGCAATCAGGCTCGACGCCCAATCTGAAAAGCCGCAAGGAACGCAATTGTCGACTCTCCGAAATGCCCGCTCACCTCTTCAGATCGGCGGTGATTTGGGACAACCGGTCGAGGGCGGCTTGGAGGTCTTCCGTGATTTCGGCGACTATTACGTCGGGATCGGGGAGGTTGGCGGAGTCCTCCAGGCTTTCGTCTTTCAGCCAGAAGATATCCAGGTTGACCTTGTCGCGCTTGAGTAGGTCTTCATAGGAGAAGGACTTGAAACGGTCTGTCTTAAAAACTGCCTAGAAGCGATGGGGCCCACAATCAATCCTGACAAAACGGCGAACTGAATTGGTTTTTTTGCAGATTTGAGCGACAAAACCCGTGGCGCGCAAACGCTCCATGACCCCGGACCAGAGAGCGGCCGAGGAGAGGGAGACTTCTCAAGCATGACCCAGATCCACTGCAATGAGAGCAACGAACTGTGGGCGCCGGGGTCAGGCAGGTAAACACAAGACCATTTCTTCTAACATCTTCCCAAACTCCAAAGGTCGGAGAGATGGCAATCCCAAGCATTTTTTTCCACCATCGATGGCGGGCACCCAAAGGCAACTATTTTCGACTGGCACGCAAAGGAACGCGGTAACCGGAAGATGGGCCAAAGCCACGAGTAAGTCAAAGCCAGTTCCATCGGGCAGATATGTATTGGTGAGCACCAGATCAACCGGCTGCGATCTCAACAGATCGGACGCTGCACGCATATCGCTGGCGAAATGACATTGGAATTTCCACCGGTGCAGCTTGTCCTTGAGGGCCCGGGCGCCTTTGAAATTCCGTCCAACTAATAGAACGTTCCTCCCGGAGAGTTTCATAGCCCACCTCCCGACAAGTCGCCCGCTCACCCGCGGGCCGTCACCCTACCAAGAGCTTCCGGTGCAGAGCTGTTCAAAAGTGAACAGTCTGCTTTTTTCGCTCCCACACACATATTGAGGACCCGTGACCGACACGATCCGCCGTTCGGAATCTTGTGGCCAGATGGTCATCCCGCTTGAGCCGACAAATGGTTTGAATTCCACACAAACACTAGCCTTCTAGTCTCTGCCGGGCGCAGCGAAGAATGCGTGATTCACTAATGCGAGTGGGCGCGTGACGATTTCCAGTCAATTGGATTTGTTACTTGGCAGTTGGAGCTGGCGGCCTGTAGCCCTGCGATGAGTTCAGGACGCGGCCTTCGCACGCGCGATCTCTGGCTCGCCGACAAGCTCTTCAAAGAGCGTCCGGTAATGGATCATTGCCTGACGCAATTGTTCGGTGCTGGCCTGCCCAAGCGTTTGCCGAACCGCGATGCCGTGACCGGCGCGATAATTTTCCATAACCAGTGGATGATCCACCGAAATATCCGCTGCACGCTGTTCAAAATCACTTACCGGATAGCCGCGCAATGACATCACATCTCCCAGGAGTTGATCGGCTTCTGTCACTGCTCCTCCCGGGCTGTCTACGAATCGTCCTTGAACTTTGCGCCACGATTCCAGGAACCGTGCGTGATCGGCCGGAGGGAGGGCCCGGATATGGAGACTCTCCACCCGTTCGGCGCGCTTTTCGAGCCTGTTCTCCGCGCGGCGCTGGTTACCGCCTTCGCGCACAGCGCGGGTATATTCAGGGCCGCCAAACTGGGCACGCAACCTCGCGGTGCGGCGGTTTCGCAAAATTAGTGACATTGTGACGGCGGCAGCTACAATCAATACGAGACCGATGATCAAAGCCAATTCCGTTGTATTCAAATCACTCAAGTTCATGACTTAGCTCCATTCCCATTAATTTTCGTCGATTCGGGGCCGAACGGCCACACAAAGGGACCATCGTGAATGTTTCCAGTCGGGCGGACCAGCCCCGCTATCTGCCGAGAACTTTTTTCACTTGCCCGATTTTAGTTTGGATTTTTCCGGCAATCTCTTCTGCTTCGCCGCCAGCTTCCAGGTCGGGATCGTTCAAAAGCTTTCCCACCACTTTCTTGGCTTTGCCTTTGACGTTGCGGAGTTCGCCCTCCACTTGATCTTGGGTGCCTGGCTTTATCATGGTTTGTTTCTTGCTCCTTATTCCGTTTCCACTGTGGATATTAGAGGAGAGACCGCGCCAGCGTCTGTTCACAATGAGACATTCGAGGACTGGTGCGTTAGGAAGCGAGACGATATGGTTTGGCAATGTACCCGATTGGCGGTGCCGGCTCAACCGGTCGCTGCAACACCATCTGATATAAATCTTTTCTCTAAAGGTGGTGTTTATGACATTGAGGCGGCGGGTAAAGCTTTCTGAGCAGCAGCGGAACGACATGTGGAGGCGCTGGAAGGCGGGACAGTCGTTGCATGAGATTGGGCGAGTCTTCGGCAAGGACCATGTCTCCATTCAATTTATGTTGGCGCAGCATGGCGGGATTGCTCCGGCAGTGCGGCGGCGCTCGCTGCTGACGCTTACACTGGCGGAGCGGGAAAACATTTCGCGAGGGATCGCCTGCGGCTCGTCGATTCGTGAAATAGCCAGAGGGTTGCGGCGGGCGGCGTCGACGGTGAGTCGCGAGATCGCCCGCCATGGCGGGCGACCTCAGTATCGAGCAACGGATGCTGATCAGAAAGCCTGGGAGTCGGCTTTGCGGCCCAAGCGGTGTCTTCTTGCGCTCCACGTAAATCTGCAAGAGATCGTTGCGGGTAAACTCATCCTGGACTGGTCGCCGGAACAAGTTTCCGGATGGCTGAAGACCGAGTATCCTGACGACGAGAGCATGCGCGTGTCGCACGAAACAATTTATCGCAGCCTATTCATTCAAGCGCGTGGAGTGCTGAAAAAAGAGCTGATTCAGCACCTTCGTTTCCGGTGGCGAATCCGCCGCTCGCGGCACGCGCGGGATAGCGGACACCACAAGGGGCAGATCGTCGATGCCATTTCCATTCGAGAACGGCCTGCGGAGATCGAGGATCGCGCCATCCCCGGCCATTGGGAGGGTGACCTCATTGGCGGCACCAAGAACAGTCCTATCGCAACTCTGGTAGAACGACATTCGCGTTTTGTCATGCTGGTTAAGGTGCCCAGCAAAGACACGGCTACGGTGGTCGCCGCTCTCAGCCAACACATTTGCAAGCTGCCCGCAACTTTGCGACGTTCGTTGACCTGGGATCGCGGGCTGGAAATGGCCCAGCACAAAAGTTTCACGGTAGACACGGAAGTGAACGTTTACTTCTGCGATCCGCAGAGCCCGTGGCAGCGCGGCTCGAACGAAAACACGAATGGCCTGTTGCGTCAGTACTTCCCGAAACGAACAGACTTGTCAGCGCATTCACAAGCCGAACTCGATGAGGTAGCGCTGCGCTTAAATCAGCGTCCAAGAAAAACTTTGGGATTTCAAACTCCGGCAGATAGACTGCAAGCAAGTGTTGCACTGACCTGTTGAGACCACCGGGACTCTCGGAATTTGGGAATGCAAGTCGAATCCTTCATCCTCCTGGTAAGCTTTGAAACCACAAGACTGGTTCTTGCTCAATATTGAACAGCTTCCCGCCTCGAAATCATTATAGATTTTGTCCGCACCATTACATTAAGGGCGGCTCCAATGAACACAAGCAAAGCGGCGACAAAATCAGGTTCCGAGCAGGTGGCCACTGAGGTGGTATTGGACAGGCAGCAAAAACTCATACGCGAATTGCATGACCTGCTGACGACCTACGGGCCAACTTGGTATACAGAAGAAATTGATTCGCGACTAAGCAAGATGTTGGCTATGTTTCGCCTCTACAAGAGACCGCGACGCAAGGTCACGCTACACTGTCCCCAAGTGAACAGACACGAAAATCAAACGGCCCTATAAACGACAATCTCTGTGGCGACTGGCTTGAAGCAGGCGTCAGGGGCACTTGGCTGAGCGCGTTAGTTGCCACCGAGCTTACACCAGAAAGCCGCCGGCGGACCTTCAACTAGTCAGTCTAATTCTTGGGGGGCTCATGACACCTACTTTACAGTCTCTAAACATGAGAATGAAAGAATTGCGAACAAAGAGAAAGCCTTTGTGGGAACGATTTGAAAGCAATCCGGCCGAGATTCAGTTAGCCGCAGAACTCAGAATCATTGACGATTTGATCGCGGATTGTAACGAGAAAAGAAATCACTGCGACGACGAAACGGCCAAGTCGGCGTCCGCTTGCCGTGAGCGTGGGTTAGCGTCCCCTGCCGGTTAAGCGCTCGAGACCACTGCGCCGAGCGCCTCTTTGCCAGTATAAACAATTTTGTAGCCGCGAAAGCACTGCGCTTCAACAAGGTAACAGCGCGACCGCAACCTGCTTTTCCATTCTGATAGCGAGGGACGATCCTACCCCAGGGCCGCCTTGGATTACCGGAGGCGATAGCCAGGTTTGAGTTCACACCGATAATCTTTTCCTAGTTTCTGTCCAGTTCTAACGTTGCAGTCGGCCCAGCTTAAGTCCGGGTATGCTGCCAGGGGGAAAATAACCTGCGAACCGTCCAATTCCGCCTCCATCGTCACGCCCTCCGCGTCCGCAGGAAGCGTAAAATTAATCGATCGGCCAAAAATTACAGGCTCGGACTTGCGAGCAATATCTCTGACTTGCGTGTGAAACACTTCCGCTTGAAGCAGGAATGTCGCGGTATCGGACCAATTCCGGACAGAGACCTTAATGCTGCGCGCAGTTCGGGAGAAATCGTCGAGGTCGACTCTTGTGAAGGGGCACGGCCCGGCAATACAGGTTACCCGTCCGCGCTGAAACACGTTGCCGTCCCCGGCATCCAGGGACGCGGATTCAATTGCCGCTTTCCATTTTCCGTCCGGCGAACACGGAAGATGTTGATTACACGGCACGCCGCCTACGTTCACGACCTGAAAAGTTTTCACACCCGCGCCGATATTCTCTGTGGTCGCTATTCCTGTAGTGTATCTGACCTGGATATCAGCCACCACCGTTTCAGGTTCACTGAGTTTGGACCCGCCCTCACCGCGAACTGGCGCCATCGGAACAACATTCAGTTGGCCATCCACGGCGAGGTTCACGTCAACGGGCAGATAGTCGGGATGCCTGAAGCGAAGCAGGATACGCTCATCTGGGTCGATATCCAAGGGCAAGATAATTTTGAAATAACCGGAAAAGTCAGACTTTGCATGGCCGGCGCCTAGCTCCAGAGGGGCGCTTATTTCCACATCCTCGATCGGTGATTGCTTCCAGGTGTCCCCATCCTGCTTGATAACGGAACCGACCACCGTTAATGGGAGTCTTGCATCACGATGGAAGAACTTGAGAAACAATGCGAATAGCAGAATCATTCCCACGGAAACAGCAAGCCGGATCGGAATCTTATCCCCGCTGGTCATTGGATCATCCTTGATCACACTGGCAGGCCGCTCTTGGGAAGGACTCGGGCGATTCGAAAGCCTGGGTGCAATTTACAATGTGGATTATAATAGATTTGGTGAATACTAGATACTCCCGCCGAAAGCTGTTGCAGCACGTCGCGCAATTCAGTGGCTGGGCTTCGCTTGCGAATCTGGGCATTTTGCCGTCGCCGGCAACTTTCACGCGCGAAGCGGTTTACCCGGCTCTCGACGCGGATGCGTCATCCCCTTCTTTGCGTGATGATCCGCTCTTGGAGGAACTTGAGAGAGCCAGCTTCCGTTTTTTTTGGGAACAGGCGAATCCGGAAACGGGCTTAGTGAGAGATCGCTTTAATGTGCGCCGGCCCGGCAAGAGCGAGCTCGCGAGCATAGCGGCCACGGGCTTTGGTCTTACGGCCCTGTGTATCGGAGAAAAGCGCAAGTTCATTTCCCGATCGGAAAGTCAGCGTCGCGTTCTCAATACGTTGCATTTTCTTTGGAAGAAGCTGCCACATCACCGCGGATTTTTCTATCACTGGGCCAATATCAATAACGGCCAGAGAATCTGGGATTCCGAAGTGTCTTCCGCGGACACCGCATTGCTTCTTTGCGGAATTCTCACTTGCCGCCAGCATTTCACGGACCCGGAGATTCACGAGCTTGCATCCGCGATCTGCAGCCGGGTGGACTGGAACTGGTTGTCGGAGGACACGCCTGTGTTGCCACATGGATGGACTCCCGAGAGCGGCTTCCTGCAATATCGCTGGGATGATTACAGCGAAATGATGATGATGTATCTATTGGGATTGGGATCGGATACTCATGCATTGCCTGCCAAGGCCTGGGATTCCTGGAAACGACCTTCCTTTGAATACAACAAGATTCGATACATCGGGTCGTTCGCGCCCCTCTTCATCCATCAATACTCTCAAGCCTGGTTCGACTTTCGTGGGAAACGCGATCGATACGCGGATTACTTCAGGAATTCGATCGTCGCGACGGACGTCCATCGCCGCTTCTGTCTGGATTTGGCAAAGCAGTTTCCTGACTATAGCGATGATCTGTGGGGCATCACCGCATCGGATTCGAAAAATGGGTATGTGGTTTGGGGCGGTCCGCCGTCGACGGGACCCATCGATGGAACGGTTGTTCCGTGCGCCACGGCGGGATCGATTCCCTTCCAGCCTGACGCAAGCATGCGGGTCCTTCGAAACATCAAAGATCGTTACGGGCAGAAGGCCTGGAGCGACTACGGCTTTGTGGACGCGTTCAACCCGCTGACAAATTGGTACGACACGGATGTCATCGGAATCGACGTGGGAATCACCATGGTGATGGCGGAGAACGCCCGCACCGCATTCGTGTGGGACACTTTCATGACGAACCCGGAAGCGAAACGGGGAATGGAACGCGCTGGATTCGATAACTATTGATGTTCCGGCGCGGCGACCGCCGCAGACGGCGATTGGAGTTTCAGCGAATTTCAATCAAAGCAAGTCCTTGCGGCGGAAGCGAAATCGTGATTCTGCCCTCTTGCAATGATAGCGATTCAGGCCCCGGAATTTCACTTGCCCGACGCAGCTGCGCCATTTGGGCTTGGGTCGGATAGGGCGGCTTGCCCAGCTTTTCATACGCTGCCATTAACGAGCCGTGTGTAGCATCCAGGCGATAGATTACGGCCCGAGGACGCCCCGCGAGTCCCCTAAGAACGATAGTGATTTTTTTTGACTGGCCATTCTGCTCGGGAAGAAACAGATTCCATATTGCCATTACCAACGTGCCGTCGGAACGTCGAGTGACAACCGCCGAATCCGTATTGGCAAGCAATCGGTTTTCCCCGAGCCGATGCAATAACTTGAACGCATTGAACGAAGGCTTTGGAAGGCCATCCTCCGCGATCAGGCCGAATCCCCCATAGAATGGCTGCTTCACTACGCCCTGCTCCTCAAAGACGTCCGAGAACGTCCAGTAAGCCATCATGTCCGTTAAACCGTCACATTGGCGGATCGTGTCGGCGAGCCACGGGCCCATAAAAACCGAATCTGTTACTGCCTGCTCGTTCTTGTAGCTTGCGTTGTATTCGCTCCAAATGATCGGAAGATTGGGCCGGAGCGACGCCGCAACTTGATCGTGAACCTTCCGCGCGGCGCGGCAAACCATTTGCGTTCGCGACACCTCGCCATCGGTTCCGAAGACGTCTTTCGCCAAATCGTTCCCGTAGACGTGCGTAGATACAAAATCGACAGGAACGTGATCGTCGACCGCGTGGCGCACAAAGCGATCGACCCAAGCCGCCTGGGCCGTTGCGGGGCCGCCCACGCGTAACCGGGCGTTTACACCCTTCAGCGCATGGGCCGTTACGTCGTAGAGCTGATAGTACGTATCTTCCGCCGGCTTACCGGCCCAAAAATCCAAGTTGGGCTCATTCCAAACTTCGAAATACCATTGGGACACTTCGTCGATTCCATACCGATCCACGAGGTGCTGTGCGAAGTGGGAGACGAGGTCCCGCCATTTGTTCCAATCCTTGGGAGGCGAAACGACCGGCTGATACCAAAAAGACTGCAGCACCTGCGCTGCCGCAAGTTTCCTGGGCATGAAGCTGAGTTCCACAAACGGGCGGACGCCATTCTCCAGCAAGCCATCGTAAATTTGGTCGATATAAGAAAAATTATAGATGGGTTGTCCCTCGAGATCCTCGTCGTACAAGCCAAGTTCATCGTGAAAGATGGCGTGGAAGCGTATGTATTCAAACCCAGTAGCGTCTTTGACGGTGCGAAGGTCGCGGCGATAGCTTTCGCGAAGCGACAAACTGGCGCGGCCGGAACCGAACATGCGTTCCCAATAGTGCGGAAAAGCGTGGCTGACGGCATGCGTATCGACAATTATGGTTTCCGTCGAGAATGGAGATTCGGCATGGCCCTGCGCCTGCGCTGCCCCCAACGGACAGACCGCAGCAATCCAAACAACAATCTGAAGCGCGTACCCAGACCTACGTCGGCTGCAAACTTCCATAGAGACGCTACGGCTAACTCACGATCTGGACTGCCAGACTATTATGGAACCAACTTCGTAAGTCCTGATTTTACCGATACCTCGCCGCCTGTAGCTCAAACATTTCGGCATAACCGCCACCGACCTTGATGAGCTGGTCGTGGGGTCCCTGTTCCGCGATCTTTCCATTTTCCAGAACGAGGATGCGATCCGCCATCCGGACCGTAGAGAGGCGGTGGGAGATTAGCAACGCCATCTTGCCTTCCGTGAGTTCGGCAAAGCGCTCGAACACTTCATGCTCGGATCGAGCGTCGAGCGACGCTGTGGGCTCGTCGAGGATGAGCAATTGCGAGTCGCGGAGGTAAGCGCGCGCCAGCGCGATTTTTTGCCATTCACCACCGGACAGGTCCACCCCGCCTTCGAATCGGCAGCCCAGGCGCTGGCTGTAATGATGGGGAAGCCCTCGTATCACTTCGTCCGCCAGGCTCTTGTGGGCGGCGGCCCGAATGCGAGAAGAATTCTTGCGATCTTCGATTCGACCCATGGCGATATTTTCGAAGCAAGGAAGTTCGTAGCGCATGAAGTCCTGAAAAATAACGCCGATCTCTTTCCATAAATCCTCCAGGTTGTAGTCGCGAAGATCGACTCCGTCCAGAAGTATTTGGCCCGAAGTGGGCTCATATAAGCGCGTCAGAAGTTTTACGATCGTTGTTTTTCCCTGACCGTTCTTTCCCACCAGAGCGATCCGCTCACCGGGTTCCAGACGGAAGCTCATGTTGTTTAGAATCAGCTTGGAACTCCCGGGATAAGAAAACGAGACGTTCTTGAATTCAAAACCCCTGAGAATGGGCCGGGGCACAAGGATGGCGTCGGGTTTCGAAAACACCTTCGGCTTGACGGAAAAAAACTCCAGCAAATCCGTCAGAAAGAGAGCTTGACCGGCGATGCTGGAAAAAGTACCCAAAACGGCTTGAATGTTTGAGTTCGTGCCGGCGATGGCGCCTGCCAGCAAGGTCAAGGTTCCTAAACTCAGCACTCCAATCACGGTTTGGTGAATTGCGAACGCGTAAGATCCGTAATACCCAACGACTCCAAGAAGCGCAAAAAGCACGCCGATAAGCAGCCGCCGCCGAGCCAGCGCGAACGTCTGATGATGAACTTCGTTGGAAAGCGCTCGATAACGGTCCACGAGAAACGAGGCCAATCCAAACAGCCTCAACTCCTTTGCGCTCTCCTTGCTGCCGCCCAGGACGCGGAAGTATTCCATCTCCCGGCGCGACGGGGTTTGCTGGGAATTGAGCGCATAGCCCAGAAATGCGAAGTGCGTCTCACTCAGGAATGTCGGCAGTGTGCACGCAATCAAAGTGAGGAGGATCCAGGGAGAAAATACGAAGATGCTTGCCGCCAGGCTGACGGTGGTGAAGAATTCTTGTACCAACCGGCCGGTGGCCTGAATCATTCCGATGCGGTCCGTACCCTGCACTCGCGCACGTTCCAATTTGTCGTAGAAAAGGGGATCTTCGTAAGACACCAGGTCGAGAGTCGCGGCATGCTCCATGATTCGGACGTTGATATAGCAGGTAAACTTGTCGGCGAGCCTGCTGTCGCAGAAATCGATGAGCCGTGACGTGACCATGGCCAAGCTCGCAAGGACGAATTCCAGGGACACCATCCACCAGAACGCTCCCGGCAGAGGCGTATGAATTGAAGTCAGACGGTATATGGAATCAATGATCTGCCGCGTAACGACAAGGATGCCTAAGGGGACCAGTGCGGCAAGTAAACGACAGACGACGCTTGATAGCACTAGTAGGGGAGCCGCAGCCCATACCATCCCGAACAAGGATGGCATATTTTTCAGCGCCCGGATCCTCGTTTGCCAGTCACTCAGCCAATCGGGATGAGAAGCCAACCGCTTTTCTGTTTTACCTTTGGTCATGAATTTGGCCATTTTGTTTTTAGCCCGAACCTAGAATCAACCGCCTTGGGCTCTCCAAACAACTTCACAGCTGAATTGGTTCTCAATGGACTACGTGCACGCGCATGTCCATACGGGGAGAGCCACGCGATGGTGCATCCGCCGGACTTACCTGCTATCGCTTACACCCTCTTGCTACTGGTGATGCCTTTCTTTCGTGCCGCCGCCAGTTTCTACCTCTAGAACAACGAGCGTACAGCCAAGTCGACTTCGGCGAAGTGCACTTTGAGACAGTTACGCGGGCCTGCGATGGGGCAAAATTCGAGTGCAGGCAGGTTCGCCCTGGCGGCCCGCCGAAAAATTGACACCGTTAATCACCCGTTCGCTGCTAACCGCAAGGCGCTTCGCAACGGGGCTGCCACCAGGCCGAGCCTGACCGCCTGGGAGTTGAGGGAAAGCAAACCAATGTCTTCGAGGTCCGAATCAGCCGCCGTCACCGCTCCGAGGACAAATCATCGCGCGCTGGCGATCGTATCCACGCTCTTTTTCATGTGGGGTTTCATCACCGTCCTCAATGACATTATGGTGCCCCACCTGAAATCCATCTTCGACCTGAGCTATACGGAAGTGATGCTGGTCCAGTTCTCATTCTTCTCAGCGTACTTCGTTTTCTCGATTCCGGCCGGCACGCTCGTGGACCGGCTCGGGTACAAAAAGACGATGGTGATCGGCCTGTGCACGATGGCGGTGGGGGCTTTCCTATTCATAGGAGCGGCCAGCGCTACTTCATTCCCCCTATTCTTAACAGCGCTGATCATCGTCGCGGCCGGCATCACGGCCCTCCAAGTATCAGCCAATCCCTATGTTGCGATCCTCGGGCCGGAGAACACCGCGTCCAGCCGGCTGAACCTGGCGCAGGCGTTTAATTCACTAGGTACGACGATTGGGCCGTATTTTGGCAGCCTGGTAATTCTCAGCGGCGCCCCAAAGGCTATGGACGAGATCCGCAAACTGACTCCGCTCGATTTGCATGATTATCGCCTGCATGAGGCAGCTTCGGTGAAATGGCCCTACCTGGGTATCGGATTTGCTCTTTTGGCGCTCGCGTTCTTTCTGTTCCTTACAAAGTTACCCGATATCGCGCCCGCCCGATCGGAAGCCTCCTCGGAATTGGCCCAGCGCTCCATCTGGAGTTGTTCCAATCTGCTGCTCGCAGCGGCGGCCATCTTTGTCTATGTAGGCGCGGAGGTTTCCATCGGCAGTTTTCTAGTGAACTATCTCAGCCAGCCCGACATCGGCGCCCTGACAGTGAAAGTTGCTGCCGGGTACGTTTCGTTATATTGGGGCGGAGCGATGATCGGCCGATTTATAGGCTCGGCCTTGCTGCAAAGCATTCGGACAGAAACGTTACTCGCGATCTGCGCAACTATGGCCTGCTTGCTCGTGATCACATCAATCCTGACGGCCGGACAGTTCGCGATGTGGAGCATCGTTGCGGTGGGTCTGTTCAACTCAATCATGTTCCCGAGTATCTTCGCGCTTGGTGTTCAGGGGCTGGGGCAGCTGACCGGCAAAGGATCAGGCCTGCTCGTCGCCGCCATCGTCGGAGGTGCAATCATTCCCGAGCTTCAGGGAATATTCGCGGACCGAATTGGCATCCACCACGCTTTTTTCCTCCCTGCAATTTGCTACATGTACATCCTGTACTTTGCGGTTGGGCGCACCGGGGTGCACGAGGAGGCAGTTCTGGAACGCAAGGAATTGGAATACTCGAACCGTGGTTAACACCGCCCGTCTGGGAAGCGCCGATGCTGTTCTTCAAGCCTCTTTCTTAAGCGACTTTCCTGACCCGGATGTGCACTTGTGCACAGACAGTCCGTCCGCGCGGCGGTACAAGGGCTTGGACCCACACTGAAGGCTGCTGCAAAGCGTGGCTGAGCCAGCCATTTGGCGGCAGCCGCGTCTTCGAAGAAGATTTTCTTGTAGTGTCTGGATGGATTTAGACTACCACGCCCAAAATAGACGGGTACCAAGGTAGCTAAAGCAAAAGGAGCGAAATGTTGGCACGCCCAAAGTCGGGAGTTTCGATGCGCGCCACGCTGAAGATGATTCTCCCGCTGATGTTGAGCGTGGCAGTCGGCTGCCTGCTCTTTGCCGCCTATCAGGTCCACACGGAAAAGCACATGCTCCGCGAAGGTCTCCTGCACCACGCGGAGAGTCTTGGCACCAGCTTGCAGGACGCCATTGAACCTCTGCTCAATCGACAAGTGGACGGGGATATTCAACAACTCGTCGAGCGCGTCGGTTTGCGAGAGCACTTGAAAGGTGTCGCCGTCTACGGCGCGAGCGGCGCCGCACTAGCCGCGACACAAGACCTCCCGACTCAATTTGCGTCCTGGCCCGCAATCGCAATTCGTGCCAACGGCGATGGCATCGGTCACGGCGAATTCGTTCGCATCGATCGTTTGCCGTTACACATCTACGCCGTGCCGCTTTTTCTGCGTGGACAAGCCGACGGCGCGGTCGTCGTCGTGCACGACGCCGGCTATATCGACGTGCAGATCTCGCGTTTTCTGCGCGATTCGCTGTTCAACGCCATCCTCCAAACGCTACTCATCACAGCCCTGGCGCTGATCGTCGTTCGCTGGAGCTTTACCGGCCCCCTGACGAAAACCACGAAATGGCTCCGCCAGCTCCGCAACGGACAGCCACATGCTGGTCCCGTTCTTGACCAGGGCGAGATCCTGGACCAGATCAATCAGGAGGTCACGCATCTCGCCCGTGACCTCACGACCGCCCGCGCCACCGCCAAAGAAGAAGCGTCCCTTCGCAATTCAAACGTATCTCTGTGGACGGCGGAACGGCTGCGCGTTAGCCTCCACAACAAGCTGCAAGACAAGCCGCTCTTTGTGGTCTCAAATCGTGAGCCGTACACGCACGTTTTCGACGAAAAGGACAAATCCGTCGGTGTCATGATCCCCGCCAGCGGCCTTGTGACCGCGCTCGAACCCGTGCTGCTGGCCTGCGACGGGACTTGGATCGCCCACGGTTCTGGCAACGCCGATCACGAAGTAGTCGACGCCCAGGATCGTCTCCGCGTCCCTCCGGATCACCCGTCCTACACGCTGCGGCGCGTCTGGATGAGCCCCGAAGAAGAACAAGGTTACTATGCTGGCTTCTCCAACGAGGGACTCTGGCCTCTCTGCCATATCGCGCACACACGTCCAATTTTTCGTCCCGAGGACTGGCTTTACTATCAAAAGATCAATCGCCGCTTCGCCGACGCGGTCCTCAAAGAAATGGAAGGAACCGAATCGCCAATCGTTCTCGTCCAGGATTATCACTTTGCTTTGCTGCCGCGCATGATTAAGGAAGCGCGCCCCGACGCCCGCGTCGCCATCTTCTGGCACATCCCCTGGCCCAATCCGGAAGTCTTTGGTATCTGCCCCTGGCAGCGTGAGCTCGTGGATGGTCTTCTGGGAGCCGATCTCATTGGTTTTCACACTCAGGCGCATTGCAACAATTTTCTCCATACCGTCGAGCGCGCCGTCGAAGCACTGACCGAGTGGGACCGTTTCGCCGTCAACCGCCAAGGTCATGTCACGCTCGTAAGACCCTATCCTATTAGCGTAGCTTTCCCCGAAGACGCGCCACAAGACGGTCACTTACCTGACTCTGCCGCGGAGCGTGCGGCCCTGTCCGTGGAGCTTGGCATCGAGGCTCCGCTGATGGGTGTCGGTGTCGACCGTGTCGATTACACCAAGGGAATTCCCGAGCGCTTCCGAGCCATCGAACATTTTCTGGAGCTCAATCCTTACTATCAGCGTAGGTTCACGTTTGTTGAGATAGGCGCTCCCAGCCGGACCAATATCGACAGCTATAAGAATTTCCTGAACGAAGTCAACGCGGAAGTGGAACGCATCAACAAGCGTTTTCAGGCTGGACGCTGGAAACCCATCCTTTTCTTGAACAAGCATCATTCGCATAAGGAAATTGCGCGCTTTTACCGCGCGGCATCGGTCTGTCTGGTCACTTCGCTTCACGATGGCATGAATCTGGTTGCCAAGGAGTTTGTCGCATCGCGGGAAGACGACCAGGGCGTGCTTGTCCTTAGCACCTTTGCGGGCGCCGCGCTGGAGCTCCAAGATGCGCTCCTGATCAACCCCTATGACGTGCAGCAACTTGCCGGAGCCATTCACCGCGCGATCGAGATGCCGGAGGCAGAACAGTCGGTGCGCATGCACCGGATGCGCCAGGTCGTTCGCGAATACAATATCTATCGCTGGGCCGCCAATCTTCTTTGCGACCTTACGGAGATTCGCATTGATGCTCTGGAGCACGTTGAAACTCGATGAGCCAATCCGTGCATATGGCTCCAGGCCTCGCTGCGAACTGGGCTCGCGTCGCCGCTCAAATCCGGTCCAGTCACCGCATCGCCGTCCTTTTCGATTTTGACGGCACGCTCGTAAAGATCGCGCCGCGCCCGGATCAGGTGCGCCTCGCGCCAATTACCCGGCGTGCTTTAGGGCGCCTGGCGCGCCATCCTCGCGTCACGATTGCCGTCATCAGTGGCCGCCGTCGCTCCGAGCTTCTGCGTCTTATCGCCGTCCAGGGCATTCGCTACTTCGGGCTGTACGGCTGGGAAAGCCGACGTGGCGCCATGCTTCCTGTGTCCGCCGTCACAGCGCTGCGGAAAATGCGGGAGCAACTCTCGATTCATCTTTCCCCCATAGGCGGTCTCTGGACGGAGGACAAGCACTTCAGCTTGTCTGTTCACCTGCTCGATGTGTCTCTTCTGGAACAAGGCTCGGCCCGGCGCAAGCTTCGTTCTCTACTGCTGCCCTATCGCAAGACTCTGCGCGCGATTGACAATCTCCGAGACGTCGAAATCGTTCCGCGATGCATTCTGGGCAAAGGAATGGTTGTGCAACACCTCCTTGCAAGACCGGAGCTTTGCCACGCTCTCTCTTTCTATTTTGGAGACGATCTTTCGGATGAACCTGCGTTCGAGGCCGTGCGGAAAGGCATTTCGATTCGCGTTGGCGCCGCCCGTCCGACAAACGCGCGTTACTCGATCCGCGGCCCTGCTGCAGTTGCCACCGTACTTACCAAACTAGAGGCGGCCCTAACATGATGGGCCAGCCTAAGGAAGACCGATTTGGGGTCGCGGCTTCTGTGGCGCCACGGAACGAAGATCCCTCGAAACGAAAGGGAGATTCGTCATTGGCATTGCAAGGGGACAAGCTCTGGTTCAAAGATGCCGTCATTTACCAGCTACACGTGCGCACATTTTGTGACAGCAATGCCGATGGCATCGGCGACTTCGCCGGCCTTACCCAGCGGCTCGACTATCTCCAGGACCTTGGGATCACCGCGATCTGGCTTCTGCCTTTTTACCCGTCGCCCTTGAGGGACGACGGCTATGACATCGCGGACTATGTTTCGGTTCATCCGAGTTACGGAACGTTCGAGGATTTCAAGACATTCCTCGCCGCAGCTCATAGTCGGGGGATACGCGTGATTGTCGAAATGGTCCTGAATCATACTTCGGACCAGCACCCCTGGTTCAAAGAGGCGCGAAGCTCACGCGACAATCCCAAGCGGGACTGGTACGTGTGGAGTGAAACCGATGCTCGTTATAAGGGCGTGCGGATTATTTTTGTCGACACGGAAACGTCCAATTGGACTTGGGATTCCATTTCGAAGTCCTACTACTGGCACCGATTTTTCAGCCATCAGCCCGACCTGAATTTTGACAATCCCGCCGTTCTGGAGGCGTTGTGGGAAGTCATGAAGTTCTGGCTGAATTTGGGCGTGGATGGTTTCCGATTTGACGCGGTCCCTTACCTTGTGGAACGCGAGGGAACTAGTTGCGAAAATCTTCCCGAAACGCACGCCATTATCCAGGACATTCGCAAACGCCTGGATCTTGCGTACCCGGGAAGAATACTTCTCGCTGAGGCCAACAATTGGCCTGCGGACATTCTCGCCTATTTCAAAGATGGCAAGGAATTCGACGCGGCATTTCACTTCCCTTTAATGCCGCGAATGTTCATGTCCGTAAAGCTGGAAGATCGCAAACCGATCATCGACATCCTCGAGCAGATGCCCGAAATACCCGCAGGTTGCCAGTGGTGCATTTTCCTTCGCAACCATGACGAGCTCACGCTGGAGATGGTGACAGATATCGAGCGCGACTATATGTATGACGAATTCGGCGTGGATAAGAAGATGCGGCTCAATCAAGGCATCCGGAGGCGCCTAGCTCCGATGATGGACAACGACAGAAAACAGATTGAACTGCTGAACGGACTTTTAATGTCTATGCAGGGAACGCCCATTGTCTATTACGGAGACGAAATCGGCATGGGGGATAACCTGTACCTGGGCGATCGCAATGGGGTCCGCACACCCATGCAGTGGAACGGCGACAGAAACGGCGGCTTCTCGACCGCGGACCCGGAGCGTTTGTATTCCCCTGTCATTTCAAACGCCGTGTACGGCTATCAAGCGATCAACGTCGACGCACAAGAGAGATCGGAGCACTCCCTGCTCCTATGGATGAAGTCCTTGATTCAGCTTAGGAATACATTCCACGTATTTGGCCGGGGAACCATTCAGCTATTGAAACCTGCGAACCATCGAATCCTTGCTTACGTGCGCCAATTGGATCAACAAATTGTGCTCGTTGTGAATAACCTTTCCAGCTCGGCACAGGCGGTAGAACTCGATCTCCGGCGATTTGAGAGCTATGTGCCAATCGAAATGTTTGGGAGGAATCTATTTCCCCGGATTCGAGATCTGCCTTACTTGCTGACGCTCGGGCCCTATCAGTTCTATTGGTTTCAGCTTCGCCGGCTTTAATCGCGCCACGTGGGGCGGCGTGACGGGAATGGATTGTTCAGCGTTCTACAGTTCGAAAGTGAGATTCCAAACCTCTTGGCCGAAGATGCCTTTCTTTCCGACGATTTGCTTCGCCAACTGATGGACGTGGGCGAAGTGGACCTCCTTGTGGGAATCTCATCTCATGACCATGCGAGGACAACGAGCCACGCCCTGCGCGCAATTGAACGAAGTGTTCAGCAGCACTTTACCCGTCAACGGGCGGTCATCATCAATGCGTGCGGTGAAGAAAAGGAGAGCCGTAACAAGTCAGCGGCACGGCTTCGTATTCTGGCGGAAGAGAATCTGCGCTTTCCGAAGTTGGCGGCGCTTCGCACGATTCACCAGGTGAATGTGGACTCGTCTGTCCCGCCCTCGGCGGGAAGTGCCCTGCATACGATCCTAGCGGCCGCGGACCTGTTGCGGGCGCGAGCCTGCGCCGTGCTTTCGCCTGGCTCAGCCGACCTTACGCCCGACTGGATCGCCAAACTTCTGGCGCCCGCCTACCAGGACAATTTCGATTTTGTCGCGCCAATTTACGCCCGTCACAAGTTTCAAGGGCTGCTGGCGAGGAACCTACTGTATCCGATGAGCCGGGCAATTTTCGGTTGCGGAATCCGCGAACTATACTCGGACGAGTGGGGCTTTTCCGGCCGCCTGGCCGCAGCTTGCCTGAATCAGGATGTGTGGAACGAAGAGCATATTCGAGCAAGACCGGAAGCATGGATGGCAATTTCCGCAATGGCTCCTGATTTTCGGTGTTGCCAATCGTTTCTCGGCCCCAAAATGCAATCCACCGCAGGCTACGACACGAACATTGTCGAAGTTTTTCGGCAGGCAGTGGGAAATTTGTTCTGGTGCATTGAATCACGCCAATCGTCATGGTTGGAAAGCGACAGATCGGAATTGGTGCATACGATTGGCCCGGATCACGAACTGACGTCGGAAACAACCCGCTTGAATCGGCACAGAATCTTCGAGTTGTTCCAGAGCGGAGTAACGGAATTGGAGCCGATGTTAGGTTCCATCCTGGATCCGGAAACGCACGCCGAAATTAAGAGCGCCGTTGCGCTTGAGGAAAGCAAATTTAGATTTGGGCCTGAACTTTGGGTTCGGACCCTTTACGACTTTGCCGCTTCCTACCATCACGCCGTCATCAATCGCGACCATCTGGTCCAGGCACTGGTCCCCCTCTATCGAGGCATGACCTTTTCTTTCCTGATCGAATATGCCGACTCGTCCACCGCCGAAATGGAGGCCGGAAGCGACAGACTTTGCGGGGAATTTGCGCGCCAAAAGCCATATTTCAGGGAAAAGTGGAAAGCGATGATTGAGGTGAAATCATGAAAGAAGCCATTCTGATGGGCTTAGAACAGGCATACAGCAATATTCACCAGATGCTAGCTGACTTTCTACCGCGTTTCATGGTGATGCTGATTATCCTGGCGCTCGGACTTGTCGTAGCATTTGCGCTCAGATATGTTTTGCAAGCGGTGCTACGTTTTACAAATCTAAGCCGAGGTTCTGAGAAGGTAGGTGCTTCCAGCGTTCTTCGGAGCGCCCATCTACCGGCGATGACGGTGCTGCTAAGCCGCTCCCTCTTTTGGGTAACTTGGTTCTGCTTCATTTTGATTGGCCTCAGCTCCCTCGGGCTTTCCGGCTTTCGAGAGGAGGTTTTCAGGATCCTTCAGTATCTGCCGCAACTGTTCGTGGGGATCTTAATCGTGTTTGTAGGCTTGATAGCGGCGAATTTTTTGTCCCGAACGGCGCTGCTGGCAGCGGTCAACGCAGGCCACTCCTCCGCAAGAATCCTCAGTTGGTTGATCCGTTCCCTGATCTGGATTCTAACGATCTCAATGACCCTGGAGGAACTCGGCGTGGCCGGAAAGACTGTGGTTTCGGCGTTTTCCATCGTGTTTGGCGCCTTGATGCTCGGGTTGGCCATTGCCTTTGGCTTGGGTGGCCAGGATATGGCTCGAAGGTCGCTGGAGAAATATTTAGGGAATACCGGGAAAGAGGCAGAAAGGGAGCCAAATCCGTTGTGACGCCAGCATCACCGCGGAATCGACCCATCGGCCCGGAATCGTCATCGGAACAAGCTTCACGGGATCCATGGGACACGAATCGGCAGGACGATGGGTCGGGCAGTTTTAGTGCACGACGCCCAAAGCTGCGCCCAAGCTTTCCTGACACGAAGGGTCCACGACGGGCACACCGAAAATCCGCAGTTTGCCAACATGCTGAAAAAAAGGCGGTAAGACTGGTGGAGGCGGGGGGAGTTGAACCCCCGTCCGAAAAGCGCTACGGCTCGAAGCCTACATGCTTAGCTCAATTCCATTTGTTTCGCCAGCTGCGCTCAGAATGAGCAAGAAACGCGACCGGCTAGTCCGATTGGTTCTCGCCGTCTTGTCCCGGACCGAGGCTTGACGGCCAGCCTACAGTGTGACGTTTCTTACCGGGCCCGTAGGCGAAGCCCGGGGAAACGTAGCTGGCCTAGTTTAAGCTAGGCAGCCAAAGCCAACTGTGAGTTGGCAGTTCTAGTTTTCCACCCGATTGCGGGCAGGTGGCGCCCGGCATGCCTTCGAGTCGCGACAGCTTCCGTCGAAACCGTGTCGCCCCCTGTTTATAATTTTACCATTAAATTGGAAACCTGTGGGCCCCGCCTTGCATCAACAGGTCGAGTCAATTTTTACGACAAGGTTATGATATCGTCTGGATTATTTAGACGAACGATGGGTCCCGTGAAAGGAGCAGCGTCGATGTTGCACCGCCGACTACTGCAAGGCCGCTTTTTCCTTCTGTACGCTGCTCTGGCCGCTGCGTTCGCCGCGGGATGCGCCTCGGGAGGCATGCCGTCAGGGGGCAACCAGCCGCCGGTGCTCACCGGAAATACGAACGTTATCCTGCTCCTGACGAGCACTGCGAATGACAAATTGGAAGATTTTCTTCTACCGATTGCCAGCATCTCCTTAACCGATAAAAAGGGAAGCGTCGTAACCGTGTACACCAACTCGGGCGCTGGAACGCCCGGCCTCAACGTGCCTGCCGAGTTCATGCATCTGAACGGCGTCGCGGAGCCATTGGTCACAGTCGCCGTCCCGCAGGCTGTCTATGTTTCCGCGACTGTGAAGGTGGGGTACTGCAGCGTCACGGAGGTCTACCTCGGCGACTCGCAAGGAATCGTCGAAAGTACCTGGGCTCAGGGACTATGCGCGCAGGGCACCGGGAACACCACCGTGAATCTGCCGTCGCCGATCACGATCACCGGTACCGGCATGGCGCTACTGTTGAACCTTCAGATACCGCAGTCCTATACGCTCACGGGAACCGGCACAACCGCTACCTACACGATATCCCCCGTGTTCGCGCTCAGCGAAGTTCCGATTGCGCCGCAGCCCACGAGCAACGCGGACGGTAAGGTCACCGGAATCGACGCACAGATCACTTCGATCAATACGGCCGGCAACAGCTTTGTCGCTCAAACCCCGGACGGGATTTCGTTGACCGTAAGCGCAGGCGCCGGAACCGCTTATCAGGGAATTGCAAATCTCTCCGCGCTTGCGACAGGAATGCTTGTGAATCTGGACATGGATATTGAGGCTGACGCCTCCCTGATGGCCACCCGTGTCGAGGTGGATTCGGCTTCCGGAGGGATCGGGATTATCGGCCCGCTGATGACGCAGGTTGGTTCGTTCACCGACGAGTTCATTACGGTTTGGCTGGAAGGGGAGGGCTGCGTAAACTCCTCGGGCGTTACGATTGCCTTCTGCGGGGATATTTTTCAATACAGCGGCAATACAGTCTTCGGGGTATCAGGGCAGCTGAGTAATTTGCAGAACCTCCCGTTCCCGGCGACCTTCAATAACTCCTCCATCACGCCGGGCCGGATAATCTCTGTCTACTCGAGTGACACAACGAGCCAGCAGCCGGCACAAAACGCAACGAGCATCCTGCTCACTCCGCAGACCGTCGATGCAGCCGTCACGTCCGTCTCGAATACAGGTGGCTTTTCGGTCTATTCGCTAGAGCTAGCTCCGTACTCTTTAATTCCAACGCTACAAGGGCAATCCGCAGATCCGTATCCCGCCGTGAGCGTTCCGACCAATGTGGTCGCGTACATCGATTCGAACACCAGGATGCTGAACTCCGCGCCCATTGCCGTCGGCAGTGTTCTGCGATTCAGGGGAGCCGTTTTTTACGATAACGGTACGCTCCGGATGGATTGCGTACAGGTGAACGACGGCGTCCCCGAGTAGCCCGGGGTTGCTTCGCGCTGGTGCCCGCCTACGGCCACACCGATGGTCCGAGATCGGATGATTTCCGTATTGCCGACCATCCGCGAAGCAGGGATTCTGGCGTCGTGTTGACAGCTTCACTGATCCCTCGTTACACTCCGCCACATTCGGGCCAAACGCTCAGGGCGCGCCGCGAGAATGCGTGAACGTAATCCAGCAGATCATCTTGCTCACCCTCGGGCTACGCAAAAGACTCCAAGAGCAGAAGAGAGAATCCGCGATGGCTAATAATTCGTTGACAGCGCTCGTGACAGGCGGAACGAGTGGTATTGGCCGTGCAACGGCCAATAAACTAGCGCAACTTGGCATCTACGTCCTGATCGTAGGCCGCACTCGGGAACGCGGCGAGAAGGCGGTTGCCGAAATCCGCTCAGCGGGAGGCAGGGCGGATTTTATTGCATCTGACCTCCGAGATGCTTCGAGCGCGCGCGAAGTGGCGAAAAAAGCCGTCGAACTCGGGAATGGCCAGGTCGATATTCTTATCAACAGCGCGGGGATTTTCCCGTTCGGTCCGACGAATAAAACGACGGAGGAAGAGTTTGACAGGGTGTATGCGCTGAACGTCAAAGCGCCATACTTCCTCGTTGCGGAACTCGCCCCATTGATGGCGAAGAATGGCAAGGGAGCAATCGTCAATGTGTCCACCATGGTCGCCGATTACGGAGTGTCCGGCATGAGCCTCTACGGCTCAAGTAAGGCAGCGATCAACCTGCTGACCAAATCATGGGCGGCTGAGTATGGTCCGAGCGGCGTCCGCGTCAACGCAGTCAGTCCTGGCCCTACACGAACGGAGGGCACAGAAGCAATGGGAGAAGGCGTTGAGCAACTTGCTGCGCAGGCCCCGGCGGGGCGTCCGGCGACACCCGACGAGATTGCGGAGGCCATTGTTTTCCTGGCGACGGATCGTTCGAGTTTCATTTATGGGGCAAAACTCGCTGTCGACGGTGGACGCACAGCCATTTGATAGGCAAGGAGGTGAATAATGCCAGACATAGAACGTTACGAGATTCTTGTGATCGGAAGTGGAGAGGCCGGAAAGCACCTGACGTGGACTATGGCGGAAGCGGGCCACAGAACTGCCGTGGTAGAGCGGAAATATATTGGCGGATCGTGTCCGAACATCGCGTGCTTGCCCAGCAAGAACGTGATTCGCAGCGCAAAAGCGAATTGGTTCGCCCGTCACGGCGCGGAATACGGTATTCAAACTGGACCAGTGTCTACGGACATGAAGGGCGTCCTGAATCGCAAGCGCAAAATGGTCGAGGACGGAGTTCAGGTTCATCTCGATCGCTTCAAGGCGAGCGGAGCGGAACTGATCAGAGGAGAAGCCCGGTTCGTGGCTCCCAAGACGGTTGAGGTGCGCCTTAACGAGGGGGGCCGCCGGATGATCGCGGGTGATCGTGTTTTTTCTTGACCTTGGATCGCGCTCTGTTATCCCGGACATTCCGGGCCTAGCGGCTGCAAAACCCATGACTCACGTCGAAGCTCTCGATCTCGACCGTTTACCGGAGCACGTCATCGTGCTCGGTGGAGGATACGTGGGCCTCGAACTCGCTCAGGCTCTGCGTCGCTTCGGGGCTGCGGTAACCGTGATCGAGCGAGGCCAACAAATTGCAGCCGCAGAAGATCCCGATGTTGCGCAAGCGCTGCTGGAGAATTTCACGAGTGAGGGAATCGAAGTGCTGCTCGACACGCGAGTGCATGAAGTGGGCGGACTCTCGGGTCAGAAGGTGCGAGTCGTTGCCGAAAACGGCCACGGGCCACAAAACATCGAGGGAACCGACCTGCTGATCGCTACCGGACGGACGCCCAACACCCAGGGGATCGGGTTGGAAGCGGCAGGGGTCGAACTTGATGCGCGTGGGTATATCAATGTGAACGACCGCTTGGAGACCAGCGCGGCGGGTGTTTGGGCCATGGGCGATTGTGCGGGCAGCCCGCAGTTCACGCACGTCGCCTTCGACGATTTCCGGGTGGTCCGCGACAACCTGAATGGGGGCAGCCGGACTACGCGGGAGCGCCTCATACCGTTCTGCATGTTCACCGATCCCGAGCTCGCACGGGTCGGCTTGAACGAATCGGAAGCGAAGCGGCGGGGCATCGCATATCGCCTAGCGAAGATGCCAATGGCCGCGGTACTTCGAGCCGTCGCTCTCGGCGAAACCAGTGGTTTCGTGAAAATGCTCATTGACGCTCAAAGCGACCGCATCCTGGGATTTACCGCGTTGGGCGTTGAGGGGAGCGAGATGATGGCGGCAGTTCAGACGGCAATGGTGGGCAGATTGCCCTACACCGCGCTCCGCGACGCGATTTTCACCCATCCTACCACTGCGGAAGGCTTAGTTTTTCTATTGGCGAGTGTTCCCGCAATAGCCAGGCAACAACCAGCCTAGCCTTCGGGGATAGAGCGCTGGGTTGGTTGGGGGTTGCCGATATCTCGGTGGCCGACAGTATGGAATTCTGATGCCAATCGCGAAAAGGCGTCTGCCTAGTCTAGATAACTGTTCAGCGAGCGCGTTCATTCAGGTCAGTGAGCCGTCAAGCCTCGGTCCGGGGCAAGGCGGCGAGAACCAATCGGACTAGCCGGCGACGTTTCTTGGTCATTCTGAGCGCAGCCGGCGAACCAATAAGGATCGGGTTTGTCAACGTTCGTGACGCGAACGTCCAAACGGATATCGTCACTCGTGGGCCCCGTAGAGTTGTTGCACCGCCTGTTTGTCAAGATCGCTCAACTGACCGTCGTTGTTGTAAGCCTTGTTGCAGTAATTCATCACGGAATGCGGATCGTATGGAGTCAACATGGTGTCGTCACCATTGGCTCCCTGGGGAGCGTCCATGCATTCGCCTGGCTTATCAGGGCGGTTCTGCTCGTGCGCAAATCCAATCGCGTGTCCGAACTCGTGGACTGCAATCGCTTTGATGCAGTAATCCGTCATAGTCTGACAGTTCGTTCCCCAGCGAAGGAAGGTGAAATTCAGAAGCATGCCGTGTGTCACTCCGGCTAGTTGTTTGCCTAACCCCAAAGTGCGCGGCCCATTTTTCGGATCCGAATCGTCGATTTGGATCCTAACGACCTGCTGAGCACTTGGTGAAGTCCCGGGACACTTCAGCCACCCGTTAAACTGCAGTTTCGATGCAGCCTGCCATGTTTCAGCAATGGCTTGCCGAACCCTCAACATCTGCATGGCAAAGCTAGGACCGGGGTTCTCCCAACACGCCTCGATAACGGGACTATCCCACAATGCGGCCCTCAGTGGGTAAGCTTGAATTTGAACGTCGCTGGATCCGTTTGGAGCCTTCGCATTGTTCGATGTTCCTTTGGCCGCTTCGGCGTATAGGTACCTAGCCGAGTTCAAAACGTGAGGATTGCGGACGAGTTGCAGGTGTGAAGCAAAATCGTTGAGATCACTCGTACTCGCGAGCGGCGTTACAACGGTCGGCGCGACGTTAGGTTTCTCGGGAGGAGCGGCAACCTGCTTTTTCTCGGAAGATGACCCGCAACCAGCAGTCACTGGGAGTGTGATCAACAGAGCGATGAAAACCAATGCCTGTCTTCTGAACGCTTGGAAGCGCATGTATTAACATTTCTCCTTTTATCAGAACTTGTATTGAATCGTGACGTATCCACCGATTTTGGGGCTGCTTATAAATCCAAGGTCGGATGTGATGTCGTTGGTTCCGGATATTACGTCTCCCACCTTGAGTTTCTTGAGGTCTTGGTACCAAGCGACCATGGCCCCGCCGCCAAGCGCAATATCGCCCTTACCGAGACCAAAGAGACGGACTCCGCCACCGACGAGAATAGAGGGCAGGTTCTTCGAAGCGAGCGCACCAACCTGAACCATGGGAACTAGTAGGCCAGTTCCACAACGGCAAACGAAGTTAGCCAAAACAGCCGCATTTAGTGATGGCGATGTGTCGGCCTTTTTCGCCACAATCATCTGCCCGGCTCCGTTCGTCGAGGTTCCATAAGTGGGTACTCTTATCGAGCCGAATACCGCTCCGACCCCAATTTCGGTAGTAAGCGTCGAATATTTCCTTACGCCAAAAGTCGTCGAACCAGCCGCTTGCTGCTCCGTAGAGAGGGCACTGGTGTTAGGGTCCACCTTCAGGGTCAGGTTCACTACCTTAGCGGTGACGTTTTGCATCACGGCAAAAGTCGGTGCAACTTCGGCGCTAATTACATAGTCGGTCGAGTTCGGTCCTGTCCATTGGTCTGCGGTACCGAATTGCTTGAGCAACGAGTCCGCGAGACTAGTTACCGCCGTCTTCAACGATGTAATCTGTTGGATTCGAGGATTGGGGTCGTAAAGGCTGAATGCTAGATAGATCGCCCTCTTGTTGGGATCAGTGGCTGTGGTCGCGCACGCGGTGATGATTCCCCAGTGTTTTTTCGCCTCACTCAAATGCCCGTCAATCGTCGTCGCGAAGTCATTTATTACTTTGGCGCCAGCTGCTACTGATTGCGGACCGGTCAGACCTGAGGTGAACGCAGTATCGATGCTCCCCGGCCATGCTGTTACCGCCTTTGCTACGTTCGCAGGTGAAACTGCATCTAGATCTGCACGGAAATTCCCAATGTCAGTGCCCGGGTCCGGACACACCTGAACGGCCACAACCGCAGGACCAGGGGGGGGGGTGGTGCCTGGTTTGCTGCAGTAGCAGCCGCGGCTGGAACGCCCGGCACGACTGCATTTACAACGTTCATAATGGAATTCAGAAGCGTAGCAATGTTGGTGAACGAAGGATCAGCAACGGCCGAAGTAGTAACTGTAGCCTGCATTGAGAGCGGGTTAAGGTGGTTGTATGCCACGTAGATCGAAGTTTTAGTCAAGAAAAGCGCATCTGCGGGAAAGGCACGGAACGTTCCGTCACCATCGGCAGCCCATTGCATCGTCTTCAAAGGAGGATTCCACCTCACTCGCAACTGTGATTTCACGATAGGGGCATCAAGAAACTGCCGTGTCTGTGCGATGGCACTGGGAGACGCGACAGAAGTCGTGAAGACGAGGACAAACGAGAACACCCCGGTCCGTATAGCCCCCATAGTATTTTCACCCCACAGTGCGTAATTACAGTTTAGTTTAATGTCGCGACATGTCTATAGTACATATTTAATATAAATTCAACTACAATTATAAGAGCGCACATACCAGCTGTGTATTCCCGATGGCCCATCTCGCGTTTCGGGCTATTTGCGTAATACTAAATGAGTAAGCTATGGGGTTTCGGCGGCCATGGTGCTCTCGCCTCCGCCATTTTGGGGTTCGGGTGTAGGCAATAAGGATCGAAATCGGCGTTCGGCTAGCTCGATAGCCATAGTTTATCCTCGGTTTCGACCCTTTTTTCGACAAAACGTTGCGGCGTTACTTCTGCATTTATAACATGAGACAATATGTCCCCATGGCGGTTCTCCTCGACGAAATCATTCGCGTTGCTCAGGACGACCGGCAATCACTCCCAAATTTGCTACGCAGCTGTGTGATCTTGGCCAGCGAATTAAGGGACGAGCGCCTGAAGAAATGGGCGAATCAGGAGTTGGACGGCTACAGAACTGAAACCGATGTCCCCCACTATCGAGTGCACCAGGCCTCCGCGTATGGTCAGTTCGAGGGTAGGTTCCAAAGACAGTATTCTCGACACTTAATTCCATCAGGAGTTTTGCCCGAAGAGCTCCGCCACTGGGGTGAGACGGTAAACGTGAGTCAGTCGGCAGGTTCCTTGCACGATTTGGCGAGAGATGATCTGACGCGGGGAGTGATTATCTTTCCTTGGCCTCCGAACATGATCGCGCACTATTCGGAGAGGCTGGTTGTGGATTGTGTGTGCCACAACGCCTGGCAGGAGCTACCCAAGAGTGCTTTGATCGAAATCTTAGAGGCGGTCAGGAATACCACGCTACGGATGGCGTTGGAAATTCGGGAGAGCGTGCAGGAATCCGGGTCAGACTTGGCTCATCTCCAGCCGGAGGTAAAGACGGAAGTCCAGCAGATCATAATTCACAACCTCACGAATCTCGGTGGGAACGTCTCTCTCAGAGACATAGACGCCTCGGGTCAGACGGTCATCGTCGCCGGTGATCGCAAGTCCCTCGATGCGGCTTTGACAAAAGCGGGCATGAATCAGACCGATCTAGCTGAGTTAACCGACGCGATTCAGGTGGACGGGAATAAGGCCGGAACCAGAGTGAGCAAATGGATTGGCGACAAAGCCCACAAAATGCTCATCGGCGGCGTGAAGATCGGAGCCAGTATCGCGCAAAAGGTGCTCACCGAAATGTTGATGCAACACTACGGTCTGAAAATGTAAAAAGCCGATCATTCTGGTGGGCTTAGTTCGCAAGGCGCGGAAACTCGGTTGCGAGGTAGAATCCGAAGCCGCAATGGCCAGCGACAGCAGAGATGTAGTCTTGAGATCACGTATCGAAACATCTCCTATTACCGTCGTTTGTGGCGTTTAGCCAAGTGCAATCCCGACGTCGAACCTGCTACCTCCCGCCTCCAACCTCCGATAGCAGTACCCCCGCCGCAACACCCACGATTCCGATGCGAATGAGATGAGACTCCGCGGCTCGCG
>Ga0207020_1029_pt1 | contig 35630 bp, 36 predicted proteins | sample Alteio_BWMinCont_48_FD_153500 | JGI IMG/M metagenome (GOLD analysis project Ga0207020, IMG submission 153500) | Enriched cells from forest soil in Barre Woods Harvard Forest LTER site, Petersham, Massachusetts, United States -... | ecosystem: Environmental > Terrestrial > Soil > Temperate forest >... | reverse complement strand
GATATTCAAGCCGTAGTTGGCTGGAATTTTGTAAATCGCTACCGCGGCCATGCAGGCTTTAATCTGCGCGTTGCAGCACCAACAGGCAACCGCTCCACCGGACAATTTTTCTTTGAACCGATGGTAGGTAATGGCAAACATTGGGAATTTGGTGTTGGTTTTAGCGGGCGCGCCTTGTTGTGGGAACGAGACGATAATCAACAATGGAACTGGTATATCGATTTTAATGCAATGCACCTTTTTAAAGCACGCAATAAACGATCATTTGATTTACACAATACGGTTGACGCTACGCAATCAACTAATGTGCGTAATAGATTTGGTACGCGTTATACGCTCTTAAAAGTATTTGATGCGACTGGTAATTACACCCGTACTACGGTACCGATGATCAACCGTACTACATTGCAGTGTGATGTAAGTGTTGCAGTGCAATTTGAAGCAACCTTTATGTTCGGTTACCATTATGATAATTATACGTTCGATGTTGGCTATAATGCGTGGGCACGCACACGCGAAAACATTTGTTTACGCGAGATGTTACCTGCAAATACGTATGCACTCAAAGGGATTGCGAATGTTGCTGAGCCAGGACCCGGCGGGCAAGCAAGCATTGATACCCAAAGTAGTGCCACGTTGCACGGTGATCCCTTTGCCAATCAATTAATGGTGATCGATGCATTACCACCCGTGTTTATACAAACTTCTGATCTTTCTACCAAATCAGCTGCTAATCCTGCAGTGTTCAGCCATAAATTCTTTACCCACTTTGGCTATGCCTGGGAAAATGAAAAACCCCACCGTTGTGCACCATTTATTGGTGTGGGGGGTGAGGTTGAATTTGAGGGGGTAAAACTCGCGATTGTAGAGCCGAATAAAAATTCGCTTTCACAATGGAGTGTGTGGGCCAAGGGTGGCGTTGCGTTTTAGGGGTAACTATTATTAAGCCTTTGCAGAGGAATGCTACAACGTAGTATACTAGAATTATGGAAAGAAAAATCTTCAAATCGCGCGCATTTAGTAAAGCAATCGACAAATTACTCGCAAGGAATATGTTATTGCTGGAAGATTTCAAAGAGTTTCAACAAACTCTCAAAAAACATCCGGATATGGGTGATCTTGTACAAGGAACAGGAGGTGCTCGCAAAGTCAGACTCAAATCTTCTTCGGGGGGAACAAGTGGCGGCTTTAGCATTTGCTACTTTTATAAAATGGATAATGAGAGACTTTTTCTTCTTTTGATTTATGCAAAAAACAAGCAAGAAAATATTACACCAGAGCAAAAAGATCTTCTTAAAAATATGGTGAAAATAATGAAATCACGAGAAAAATATGAATAAAAAGAAAATCATACGTAAAAAAAGAGAGAAATCTTTTTTTGAACAGCTCAAAGAAGGTTACGAAGATATTATCGCACACGAGCAAGGGAAAATTCAGCTCGAAGAAGTAGTTTTCGAGATATCTGAACCACGAGCTAAATACGCAGCTGATAAAAAAACGCGGAAAAAAATAAGTAAAAAGCAACACGCATCTAAAAAAAGAGAGAAAACTGTTTTTGATAAGCAAGGAAAACTGAAGCAAAAAATCAACAAGATCGAAATACCTGCAACGAACAAACTCATGAAATCACGAAAAAATAAATAATACGAATGATTGAGAAACTTATTTTACTGCAGCAGCAGCTTGCTTTTTATTGACTTCGATCTGTTCGGCATCGGTTAAATGAATTCGACGCACAACTGAGTTTGGATAAAGAGTAAAAGAATATGTTGGTCCAGAAAATTTTAAGCCACTGGAAGGAATAACTAAACCTTTTGACACCTGCACTCGCACCGTTTCGTTTAACTTTTCACACTGCGCTTGCTCACTTTGATCATCCTTTTTTTTGCCAACTCTAAAACCTTGTCCAGAATAGGATTACAGAGTGCCATTTTTTCTTGTGCTGTTTGCCCAGCTTTGCGCCTTTCAGCTGCATTTGCCGCTGCTGCAGATACTATACTACCCATCATCAAGCAATGTAATAAAAAAACAGAATAAATGTTTTTTATCATAAAACCTGCATCAAAAACTATTTAGTTCGCAACTTCTGCACATACTCAACAAGATCGTTGATTGTTGCCATTTTTTCAACATCTTCATCTTTTATTTCGATGCTAAAAACTTCCTCTAATTTCATGATAACTTCCACCATATCAAGCGAATCCGCTCCCAGGGTAGCAAAGGTAGATTGGGGAGTAATGATTGCTTTATCAACGCTTATTTTTTCTGCGATAATATCAATTACTTTATTATAGGTATCTGATCTTTCAAATGTTGCCATATATTCTCCACATTAACTTTGAGGTGCTAACATTTCTTTCAACGCTTCAATATCAGAGCGTTTATTAACTGAAACAACAATTTTTTCTGGAAATACCGCTTGAATATATGGATTAAGCAATGAGCCCGGCCCAACTTCAATAATTGGATCATAATCCCGCAGACTTTCAATCACCTTGTGCCAAACAAGCGGTGAACGAATATGTTCAACTACGTGATCCTTAATCTCATCACCCTGGCGCAGTAATTTTCCGCGCACATCATCAATCAAGGGTACCCGCAATTCTTTAAAATCAACTTTTTCTAAATACACTTTTAAATTCATCGCAACCGTTTCCATTAACGGTGAGTGTAACCCAAGTTCTATATCACCATCTGCCACTTTGACATTATCCATCGCATCAGCAAGCTGACGCAACCGCTCAAGTGCTGTTCGCGTTCCTGACACAACATGTTGAATCGGCGTTTCATAGACCGCGATTAATGCAACATTCATTGTATCGCCAACTTTATCACATAACGTTTGCAATTCTTGAGCTCGCAAACCATTGATACGTAATAGCCCTGCATCCATGGTTGCCAAATGATCGTGATAAAATGTTGCATATTTATTAAGCAAATATAATCCATCCGGCAAGCTAAAACCATCGGCTGCAAACAATGCTGCATATTCACCTAAATTATAACCAGCAACTACGTGGGGCTCTATACCTTCTTCTTTCATAATCGCATAGAGCGAACAACTAACTAAAAATGTAGCAACGTATGCATGGTTCATTTTAGCAAGTTCAATTTCTGAAGAAGCAAAGCACAACTTTACAAAATTCATATTCAAACAGTTGGAAGCTTCTTCATAATACTCTTGCATTATCCGTGATTGATCATACAGTTCCTTGGCCATGCCAACAAACTGGCTTCCATATCCCGGAAAGACCATGGCTACCTTCTTCATACACTCCCTTTATTCAGGCAGCGTCAGGCTGTTATCACTTTAAGTAACTGCTCTAAACGATGCTTGCTTTCATTTTTTCCCAACAACACTAACAGTTCAAAAACTGAAGGACTCGCGCTTGTACCGGTCAATGCAATGCGAATTGGCTGTGCTAAGTTGACTAACTTAATATTCAACTCTTTGCAGAATGTTTTAATGAGCCCTGATATCGTTTCTACCGTAAAAGTGTCTACCGCATCAAGCTTTTGCAGGAATAGAGCTAAATGCTGCCCAGTTGTTGGCGTTATCCATTGTTGTAATTCTTGAGGGGAGAATGTGGCTGGTCCGTTGCGTAATTGTATACAATCTTGTGCTAATTCACGCAGAGTTTTTGCCCGTTCTTTGTAGAGTGCAATGAGCGCAAATAATTCCTTTTCGTTCCATGGTACTGTAAGTTCTTTAAATTTCGGCTCAACATCCTGCACAATACGTTGCATAATCTCTTGATCAGAAGTTTGCCGCATATAAAGGCCGTTGAGCCATTCGAGCTTTACCATGTCAAAAATGGCACCCTTTTTGCCTACCGCATCAAGAGAAAAATACTCAATAAGTTCTTGGCGGGTAAACACCTCTTGATCACCATGTGCCCAACCTAAACGCACCATGTAATTAAACAGCGCATCAGGCAAATAGCCCATCTTTTTATAATCGAGTACTGCGGTTGCTGCATCGCGTTTGCTCAGTTTTTTACCATCAGGCCCCAAAATAAGAGGCAAGTGCGCAAATGATGGCAAAGGATAGCCGCACGCTTGATACAGTAAGATTTGTTTTGGGGTATTAGAAATATGTTCTTCGCCTCGAATCACATGGGTAATACGCATAAAAGCATCATCAATTACCACCACAAAGTTGTACATCGGCGTGCCATCAGACCGGGCAATAATAAAATCATCAAGCTGATCAGAATCAAATGTTATTGGACCACGAATTAAATCATCAAACGTAATTTGCGTAACAGATTCGGGTACTTTAAAACGAATTGCGTGTGGTTTTTTTAGATCTTCGGACGTTGGCTTAATATTTCGGCACTTGCCATTATATTTTTTGTAACCAACTTCGGGTTCATCCTCTTGCGTTTCATCCGGTTCTTGCTGCCCACAAAAACAAGGATATGCTTTACCTTGGAAAAGTAATTCATTAATAACTTTGGTATGCTCACCAATTCGCTCAGATTGAATTACCAAATCTTCATCATAATCAACCTTAACCCAGGCAAGCGCCCCGAGAATTGAATCTACATACTCTTGTTTTGAGCGAACACGATCAGTATCTTCTATGCGCAAAAGGAATTTGCCATTAAGATGCCGTGCATACAACCAATTAAAGATAACAGCACGCAATCCACCTAGATGCAAATGACCTGTCGGTGATGGCGCAAATCGCACGCGCACCATTCCTTGCTGCTGTACCATCGAGCCCCTATGCAAGTTGTTGTAGCTTCATCTGTGCTAACTGTGCCCAAACAGAAGGATATTTAGCCTCTTTTTGATTAAGCTCTGTTAATTCAGTCCATTCTTTTTTTGCACCTGCAAAATCATTGTTTGACCAGAAATAGTAACCTAAATAAAAGAGAGCAAGATCTTTGGCATTATTGTTTTTATCATGAGCAAGCAACGTGAGTTCTTGTAGTCCAATTTTTTGATATTCTGCATCATCTGCAAGATCAAGTTTCATCAATGCTCGCTTAGTTGCATAATTTGCATAGAGCGGTGAAGAGTGAGAAAGCGAACTCAGTAAAGTATCCATTAATGCAATAGCTTCTGGTTGCTTCTTTTGCTGCACAAGCGCTTCTGCCTGAAATGCTAAAAAGTAGGGGGCCAAGTTGGCACTTTTATGCCGCTCATAGCCAAGTGCAAAGGCACGTTCAACCTCTTGCCACTGCTCAGATTTATCGCCATTCATTATTTTATAATATTCTTCTAAACATTCAGAAAAGGTCTTTTGTGCAGCCTGTTCTCGCGAAGTTACATGCACTTTATACGTTACCAATGAACCAACTACTGCAAGAAGTACAACAATACCACTTAGCACAAAATGCTTTTGGGCAATAAGAGGATCTAAAATACTATTCAAGAGGTTTTTAAATGTTGTCATAGACACAAACTCCGTTTTGAAAAAATTTTTACCATTGGGGAAAAGTAGCACAATACCATAAAAAGATAAAGGTCAGGTTGTCATAACTGAATGAGTAAATGAAGAAGAAGTACTAGGACTTGAAAAAGCAATTTGAACACTCAACGTTTGATTAAAAACTGGCAATATACAATCTTGTACCGTTGCATTAGCATACATAATTGCACTTTCAATCGCATCAGCCCGCGAACAACCATGGGCAATAATCAGCGGTTTTTGAACTCCTAAGAGCAATGCACCGCCAACCCGCGCATAATCAGTTTTTTGTTTAAGATTAGCAAATATAGATTTACCCATTAAAAAACTAGCTTTTGCAAGCAGCGACTTTGAAGCCTCATGCTTGAGCCAGTTCGACATAGTCTTTACAGTCCCTTCAATTGATTTGAGCATCACGTTACCTGCAAATCCATCACATACAAGCACATCAGCGCCCCCATCAAAAATATCTCGCGGCTCCATGTTGCCAATAAAATTGAGCAGTTTATTTGACTTCAATCGATCGAAGGCTTCTTTGATAACCGCAGTACCTTTATAAGGTTCATGCCCATTAGAAAGTAATGCAATACGTGGAGCTCTAATTCCCTTAATTTGCTGCAAATACACGTTACCCATCAGAGCAAATTGCTCAAGATATTCCGGTTTGCAATCAACATTTGCACCAAGATCAAGGCAAAAAATCGAACCTGTGTGTGTTGGTAAAAAATTACCGATTGCCGGTCGTAAAACACCTGGAACTCTGCCAAGCTTGAGTGTACCAGCCACCAGTGCCGCCCCAGAATTACCCGCAGAAAGAATTGCTTTTGCTGTTCCCTTGTTGACCGCCTCAATAGCACGCACCAACGATGAATTTTTCTTATGTAAAACACTTTTGCTCGGTTCATCATCCATTGTGATAAATTCCGAGCAATGAGTTATAGAAATTGGAAACGAACGCCACTCTGAATCTAACGAATTGAGAGCGCACACAATCTGTCCCTCGTCTCCAAACAAGACAACTGAAACTCCTTTTTTAGCTGCATTGAATGCGCCATGGACTACTTCTTGCGGAGCAAAATCACCACCCATAGCATCAACCGCTATCATACCTATTCCTTACGGTAATGATGGAGCTCGAAAGTTATTTGCTTTCTGCTGATTGATCAGTTTGTGCTGACTGAGCACGCTTACGAGCTTCTTGAGCTTGACGAGCTTGGCCACGTTTTAACGTACGATCAATCTTAACGGTCATAACCTTAACACCTTTGTAAAAACCACAATGATGGCAAGCTACGTGCGGCACAAGAATTTCTTGGCAATTTTGGCATCTCGTAAAGGCTTTTACTTGCATCGCCTTATCTGCAAAACGCGAATCTCTACGTGCTCGCGAACGTTTTCTTTTAGGTACTGGCATCGTAAGTCCTTTTAATCTTAAGCTAATAAGTAAAGTTCTCTAAAAATTTACACGATTTTAAGGAAAAAGGCAAAAAAGAACTACCGTTTTTCCCACATACCCATCACATTTTGTAACAACTTGCCTTCCAACTGCATCGTAAACAGTTTATCTTGAAGTTCAGGTAAGGTTAGGCTCGTAATTGCTAATAGTTCATCGATTGAACAGGGACGTACACAGGCCCGAGCAATAAGTTCTTCCATTGGGGTTGGATAGGTAAAAAGTTCTTCTTGCACTTCAGCCCGAGGGACCGGCTTGGTTGCCGGGCGTACCCGGACTGCTTTGGGTGTTGCTTGTTCATCTTGCGCTTCCTTATCCACCCATGGTTCCCCAAAAACTTGCAGAATATCCCCCACATTGTGGACCAACTGGGCCCCCTGCTTAATGATTGCATGGCACCCGGCACTTAACGGATCATTAATTGGCCCTGGCACCGCAAAAACTTCTCGCGCATCATCAAGAGCAAACTGTGCCGTGATAAGCGCCCCACTTTTCTTGGCTGCTTGAATTACCACCGTACCTTTACTCAGTCCAGAAATCACTCGATTGCGCGCAGGAAAGTTGCCTTTATAGCCCTCCATCTCCATTGGAAAAATACTCAGCAGGGTGCCTCCCTGACCAACAACCGCATCAAAGAGATATTTATTTGACGGTGGACCAGCATTAAGTAACCCAGCACCTAAAACTACCACCGTATTGCCATTAGCATCCAATGTAGCCTGGTGAGCAAATGCATCGGCACCTAAGGCACCACCACTTACAATCACCCAGCCACGTTCAACGAGCGTGGGAACTAATGAATTGATAACACTTTTACCATAGTCATTGGCATCACGAGAGCCAACTATGGCAATGCGTTTTTGTGTTTCGCGCAGTGCACTCCCCTGCACATAGATTATCGGTGGCGGCATATGAATCGTCTTTAAAATTTCAGGATATTCAGGACATGCTAAAGAGATCCATTGAACTTCATGTTTATCAATGAGAGCAAGTTCTTTTTCGAGTGTGCGTTTATCTTGTAATGCTTGCCAAATCTCCTGAGAAAGAGAAAGGGAAATATCAGCTTGGCGGCCGATATCCTCGGCCGTCATCTGGTATATATCTGTAAGGTTGGAAATCGCTGCCAGAATCTTTTGAGCAGCTACTGGACCAGCACCTTCAATGAGAGAAATGTGAAGAAGAACGAGGTTGTTCTGCATGGATTTTACTTTGTTGCATTATAAGGACTGATGGTTCGATACATTTTGCTCGGAAACCTCGCAAAACACTCACCACAGACGGGAAAGAGATATCCCCATTACCGTCTGCCCTGAGTGATTTGCAAAGCAAATCGTATCGAAGGGTCATCAAAAAAAGTTCTTCTAGAACTGTAAAAATGTTTCCTGATTTTCGCCCTCTTCAGGCTCAGCTTGCTCACTACCTTCGTTTTCATTTTCATTAACCACTGGTGCCGATGGCGCTTGCATTGTTGGTTCGATCAAAGCCGTACCACTCGATGCGCCGTCATCTTCCAACTTCATGCCTGGCTTAATAGTTGCGCCACTTTTTCCATTACTGCCACCTTCTTCAGTATCATCATTACCTTCTTCTTCAAAGGCTACGATGGTAGCCAATTTTTGATCCTTATCAAGGCGAATTAAGCGAACACCCATTGCTTGGCGGCCCATCGTACGAATTTCTTCTGATGGCAGACGAATGATTTTACCCGCTTCATCAATGAGCAACACATTTGATTTATCACTCACTTGTACCAACCCAATTACGGCACCGTTGCGGCGATCGGTTGGAATAGTACGCACCCCAAGACCACCACGATGTGCAACTCTAAAGTCAACAATCGATACGCGCTTGCCAAACCCATGTTCGGTTGCAAACAACAGATCATTACCGTCGGAAATAATTTCCATACCCACCACAAAGTCACCTGAACGCATACGGATACCAATCACACCCGCTGCTTGGCGCCCCATCTGGCGAACTTCTTCTTCATTAAAGCGAATACCTTGGCCCTTGGCAGTAGCAATTACAATTGAATCTTTGCCGGTGCTCAAGCCGCAGAATACGAGTTCATCTTTATCATGTAATGTAATTGCGCGAATACCAGTTGAGCGAATTTTCGCAAATTCCATTGCATCAGTTTTCTTGATCGTACCTTCTTTGGTGAGCAACACGAGTGATTTACCTTCAAGATCTCGCGTGCACAATAACTTCACTACCTTTTCACCAGGATTGAGTGGCAACAAGTTTACAATTGCACGGCCTTTAGCAGTACGGGAACCTTCTGGCACTTCAAATACCTGAAGATTATAGACACGCCCAAGAGAAGTGAAGAACAATAGTTCATCATGCGTTTTGGCAACAAAAATATCTTGCATAACATCTTCAGAACCTTCAAGCGATGCCATGCCCATTTTGCCTTTACCAGCACGGTGCTGAACACTATACGTATCAAGCGGCACACGTTTGATGTACCCTTTTTGCGTTAACGTCACTACTACTTCTTCATCAGGGATCAGATCTGCTTCGGTGAGCATGTCGATCGCGCCTTCGATGCGTGTACGGCGTTTATCTGCATAGGTTGCTTTAATTTCAAGCAACTCTTTATTAATTTCTTGTTTGAGAATGTTAGGATTAGCAATAATATCTTTGAGCCGTGCTACTTCTTTTTTGATCTCTTCCATTTCCGCATAGATCTTTTCTTGTTCCATGCCGGTCAAACGTTGCAAGCGCATTTCAAGAATCGCTTTGCTTTGCTCAACTGAAAATGAAAAGCGTGAATTGAGCACCGCAACTGCATCATCTACCGATTTTGATTTTTTTATCAGCGCAACAACTTCATCAATATTTTGCAATGCCATGATAAAGCCATCAAGTATGTGTTGGCGCTTTTCTGCTTTATCAAGATCATAGATGGTGCGTTTATAAATAATTTGTCTGCGGTGATATAAAAATTCTTGAATCAATTGACGGAGGGTAAACACTAACGGTGTGTTATCAAGGAGTGCCAACATCAAAATAGAAACTGATATTTGCAAATCGGTGTATTGATACAACTGGTTAAGCACCACTTGTGGAATTTCCCCTCGCTTGAGTTCAATCACTAAACGCATACCACGTTTATCAGACTCATCACGAATATTGGAAATACCTTCGATAATTTTTTCTTTAACTAAATCAGCAACTTTAACGCACAGCTCTGCTTTGTTCACTTGGTAAGGAAGCTCAGTAACAATTAAGGAGTTGCCTTTTTTAGTTTCTTCAACTTCTACCACACCACGCAACACCAAGTTGCCACGCCCCGTTTTATAGGCTTTTACAATCCCTGCACGCCCACAAATGACCCCACCGGTTGGAAAATCTGGCGCTGGAATTATTTTAAAAAGATCATCTTCATTTAATTCTTCATTTTCTAACATTGCAAGACACGCATCTACCACTTCGCCAAGGTTGTGTGGCGGTACCGCTGTAGCCATACCCACCGCAATACCGGTTGCCCCATTGATGAGTAAGTTAGGAAGGCGACTTGGCAAAAGGGTCGGCTCAGTAGTTGATTCATCAAAGTTTGGCACCCATCGCACCGTATCTTTTTCAAGATCGGTCAAAATTTCTGCCGCAATTTTTTCCATGCGAACTTCGGTGTAACGCATAGCCGCTGCACTATCACCATCCACTGAACCCCAGTTACCTTGCCCATCTAAAAGAGGATAGCGCTTGGAAAAGTCCTGCACCATACCAACCATGGTCTGGTAAACTGCTTGGTCACCATGCGGATGATATTTCCCGAGCACTTCACCCACCACGCGTACTGATTTGTGATATGGCTTATTATGGAAAAATCCGAGTTGATTCATCGTGTACAAAATACGTCGATGTACCGGCTTTAAACCATCTCGCACATCGGGCAATGCACGGCTAACAACTACCGACATTGCATAATCAAGGAAAGATTCGCGTAATTCTTGTTCAATCAAAACTGGTTTTACACGTGGCTGCAGTAATGACTCTGGGTTATTGGCAGATTCCATGAGCGCAGGCCCTTTTTTTAATAAAATTTTTTACGTTAGTCAATGAATAAACCTATGATACAGTGAAACGTTTGCAAAGACAAGCAAGCACCAGCAAGCAGTAAATTGTTGCCTATTTCACAAGACATTTTGGCAATAAAAATAGTAAATGTTGCGCAAGTTTTATTACATATAGAATTTAACGGATTACGAAGTTTAAAAATGCATAGGTAAGCGCGAGGAACCTGTTGCAAAAAGTAAATAAAGAATTACGCTCAAAAGAGCTAACGATTAACATAATCGTTGCCCCATATTGTCTTTCACATTTTCAATAGTACGTAACTCACAAATAAATAGTCTTCCATCTGTTCACATCTTAACTCACAAGGAATTACTATGGATATTTTGAGTATCGTTATTCTCATTTTCATACTATTAGGACTCGGCTTGGTGGTGTATGCGCAACATAAATTCACCAAAGCTCGCAATTTTATAGCCGAAAATATCGGTAGAACACATAAATTCTTAACTGAAGCTGAAGCAACATTTAGAGCTCAAGATTCATTGAAAAATGTTAATATGGGCGGTATGACTTCTCCTGTAGAAAAAAGTTCATATGCATTAAATTGTGTTTTAGGGAGCTTTAGTGAGCAACTCAAGTATGAGCAACAAAAGAAAGCTTTAGCTCTGGCAGAGCAAGAAGAGATCATTGCCCAACAAAAGATCACTAATACTGCCCACCTTTTTACCGCCATAATGATGGGTGATAGCAAGCAAGTCAGATTACTCCTTAATAGCCCCGTTGATGTTAATGCTTTTGATTCTTTTTCATCAGCCACCCCTACCGAACTTGCCATAGATCTTATGGTTAAAGAGGCGAAGAGCTATAAACATGCTACGTTTAACCAAATTGCTCACTTTCTTTCTGCTGGAAGCCAGGTCCCTTTCGTTTTAGGCACTATTGCCGCAACATTGGCTTTTTTTGTATGGGGAGTTAACGCTTGGGCTATCGTAAGCGAACATGCCAATTTAGCCATTTCCCTTGATGTAGACAGCCTCATTGGCTTCGCCACTTTTCAGTTCTTAATCGGCTTTATTTTAGCACTGCCAAGCCTGCTGATAAACCTCAATCAAAAGATAAATTACAATGCTGGCTATTGGGATAAGCTCGAAGAACGGACTGCCATTGTTCAACTTCTTTTTAACAATAGTGATCTCAATTGGCAAAAGACCGGCCTTAACTTCGATGATTCATTGAATAAAGAATTCACTGTCTGGATTAGATCACGTGATATCCATACCCAGGCAGCTCTGCGAGAACTCGTTTATCTGGTACAACATGGAAAATACGAACTACTCACCCATCAATAAATTTTCAAATAGGCAATGTATTAATATTTGAAAGTTTCAATCTAAATCACTTGCATTTTTCAGTTCTAATGTTACGTTTAATACTATATGTATTTATATAATTTTTTTATAAACATTATAAACAATGGAGTTTTTCTATGAAAAAACTAATTTCTCTTCTAGTTCTTGTAGCACATGCTACCACATTGGTAGCTGCAAGCGATCCTATGCAACTCAAAGTTAATGCCAACGGCGATAAGTTTGTGACTGGCGCCGATGCATTGCAGTTACAAAAGGATCAATGGGAACGCGATGATCAGCAACTAGCAAAATACAAAAAGATGCAAAAGGACGAAAACACAGCAGTTTTACCTAATGCGATCTTGCAAGGCCATGCTGGGACTATTGCGCACGCCCTTAGGGGTGAAAATGCCGCAGATTTTCCTACAGCAATCAATGGTATTGATGCATCAACAGAAGCGGTCGCGCTTGATTTATTAGTAAAAGAAGCGAAAACATATAAATATCCAACTATGAATGCCATAATGAATGCAAGTGGTACTGTTGGTAAATTCGCTATTATTGAAGGCATATTGATAAGTGCCATTGGTCTCGCAGTTGCAATAACTGCATATGCTAAGCCTAAGCTGACCTCATACTTTCCACTCAATCAATTAGCAGGTGTCTCTACAAACATCGGCGGTTGTTTGATATTAGGTGGTACTGTTCTAGCAGCCCCTAGTTTTATCCAATGGATCAAAAATTATTCTAGCGCCACCTACGAAGCTGAACCTGCAAACTATTGGAATAACCTCGAAAAACGCTTTAGAACTGCACGAATCCTTCTTAACAACAAAGCGGCTAATTTGAGCCAATTCAGCACCCCGCAAATGCAACAAGCTGTAGAATTTATCCGCACCCGCGAGGATAACGTCACAACCTACAAACAATTTATAGCTGATGTTCATGCAGGCAAATACGATTGCTTACTTGTACAAACAGCTACTGCGTAACGACTATTTTGGAGGCCTTCGCACGAGGGCCTCTTTTTTTATTTGGAGTCTTATGAAACACCTATACATCCTCTTAACTCTTCTCGTTGCAACATCAACAGTTGCCAGTACCGGTACTTTAACCGTTGCAAACTTGCAACAGAGTAAATACGTTAATGTTCAATCACCCTTGACCGCTATTCAGCTCAAAAAAGAAACTGGTAGACATGTTATAGCTGGCATTTTATCCAACGTTGCCATCACGGCCACTACATATTGTATTACAAGTTACCTTGGTATCGGCTGGGGTTCTCCGCAACTCGAAGACCTTAAAACCCCCGCAATTGTAGCTCTTGCAACAGCAATACCCGCAATCCTCATTCATCTTATTTCCCCCGCACCGCAACTTAATGTGCACTTTAACCACTCAGATAAAGAAGCAAAAGAACAAGCACTCGCAACCATTGCTCAGTGGAAAGAAGAGAATAACTGGAATGATCCGGCAATTTTTACCACCAGCAAAGCTCAGATTGCTACTACTAACACAACAATTGAAACCGATATCGTAAAATAATACCATTAAGGAACTCAGTGAAAAAACTTTTTCTTGTTCTGCTCTGTATGGGCACTGCCCAATGTTTCAACATATCGGCAAGTTCCAATACAACGTCCCCTTTAGCAGCCAAGAAGGCAACATCTATTGTTATACAACACAAGAAAAGTGATCACTGGGCAAAATTTTGTATTGATATGCTCATATTATTTAATCTCATACGTTTAGGCGACTCTGCTGCAAGAGAGGCTTTAATGGGTACCACTGATAGCCCAATGAGAGAAGTTGTGATAATCGTAGGCACCTTCGGCGCGTGGTTGCTCAATCATTATATTTGGAATACTATTATTGATGGTAACAAACAGGTCACCATAACGGTTGATAATGAGACCGTTAATACCGATATTGAAACGCTAGAGAATGCTCTGGCTGAATACAAAAAAGTACATCACTAATACTAACTCCAAAAAAACAGGAAGATCCAATGAAACACGTATACGTAATTCTCTCATTAGCACTCATCACATTGTCAGCGCACACACAAGCTAACACACCAAATGCTCAAACGATGCAGCTTTTTAAATCGATCATGAACAGTGAGCGATCAACAACAGAAAATCTCATAGCATCAGCTGGTACCGATATTAACGCTCGTTGGGCAGTAGCCAATAATGTTACCCCTGTAGAAATTGCTCTTAATAAAGCAATTAGATCTGCAAAAGATTATTCTCAAGTTCTTACCGGTATGGAAAGCCGTGTACAAATATGCAAATATCTTATGCTTGGCGGTGCAGCAACATTAGTGGCGGGCGGATTACTTTCTCCCTATGCATTTGATCAACTGAGCAAAGAATATGCTGGTTACGTTGCAGGTGCAGGTATAGTGGGCCTTGCAGCCGGCACGATGATGGATCCGGCATCAACCATAGATGGTTACTACAGTTCTATGTACAACAAAATCACCATCGTTAAGGCACTTTTAAATGCTAACAATCTTAACTTAAAAACCACTCACTTGGATCTTAATGATCAGACAACGCAAAATGCCTTAACCCAGCTACGCGCGTGCGATTTTAGCAAAGAAGCATTACAACAATTTGTAGCGGATGTTCAAGCAGGCAATTATGACAACCTCACCTTTAAAGCAAGGGCATAAAATGAAATTTAATATCGCATTAATACTCAGTTTATTAGTGGGTATACCAATGATGGCTGCACAAAATGCAGTCGATGCGTCTACAATTGAGCAAGTTGAGCCAACAACAATTACCACAGAAAATCCAAGTGTTGATGAAGTTCAACCATCAGCAGCAGTGCAAACGGCTCAAGAAGCTTCACCCGCCAATGTCCAAGCAACTAAACAATTGAGTCGCGCAATTATGATGGGCAACTTTGAACACACAAAAAAGGCCTTGGCTGACGGTGCAGATGTACAAGCAACATTCACTAATGACTTAACATCAGAAGATATGGCTACGCTGCTTGTGATGGAAGAAATCAATAAAATACCAAACACAGGCAAAACGTATGCAACTGATAAAGTTGCGTCAGCAATTACTGGATTGAGTGCATTAACCTGGCTGGGTTCTACCACAACTATGCTTGGTGCTCTTATTCATGGTTATTGGACCGGTAGTGGTTATGCAACATTCAAAAAAGCCGGATGGATTTCAGTGGGTGCCCTTAGCCTTGTAACAATTATTACTGCTGCGCGCCAACTCTATTGGCGTGAACCTCGCGAACGCCTGAAAATTCTCTGCTTACTTTCAGCATACGAACCTGGCCAACCGGCCAACGCTGCAGCACAAGCGGTAGAAAAGAAGGTAACGTTGGGTGAAACTCGCGATTACTATACTAATCAAAGTCAGATGCTAAAAGCACAAAAAGTAATTGAAATGTATGAGGATGAGCAAGCGTAAAGCTTAGATACTGTTATGATTTTTAAATCCATATTCCATTGCGGGGGCAATTATGCAACTACTACGTACTAGTCTCACACTCATTTTAATTACATCGTCAATTATCGCCCAAGAACCGCCAATCGTGGTTCAAGGTGCTAACGGCAAAGTAGAAGTTACCTATCGTCAGGAAAATGAACGAGAAAACGCAGAAAAGAAAAACATCAACACAACATTGTTATTTCGCGGTATCAACGGAACAGAGTTTGCCTTTGTTCGCGATGCATTAACCACAAGCTGCCCTGCTGATGTTAATGCACCACTGCAATCGTATAATAACGTAACACCCCTAGACTTTGCGATCGATCGCGCTATTGGCCAAGCAAAGAAATACAAACATACAGGTGCAGCTACTGCGATGCTTTATATTGGCTTAACTGGTCTTCTCGTTGGTGGATTAACGCTAGCCGAATCCGCATTCTCTCGTGATCTTACCAGTTTAGGTCTGGGATGCGCTGCTTGTATTGGTGGAATCCTCAATTTAAATAACTCATCTATCTATTGGAACGATCTTAAAAACAGTCTCTCTATTGTTAAATTCTTACTCACCAATTGCAATCTAGACCTCACCAAGACAAAACTCAACCTTGATGATCAAGCAACTAAAGATGCAATCACATGGTTTAGAAACTTCGATTGGTCAGTTAAATCAATGCAGCAATTTGTTGATGATGTAGCTGATAGCGAGTACCACAACCTACAAATCAAGCAGTAAATTTTAGGCATTTTATAGAGACCCTCTTGCGAGGGTCTTTTTTTGGCTGATTTACAAAATCACCTACTTACCGTAGAATAATTGGGTATTGTACATATCCTCCGTTCTATGGGTTCAACAATAACCACGAACGGCCATTCTCATTTTAACTTCGAGATTAGTTCGTTTATATGGACCTAAAAAAAATAAACCTTAAAGATTTTACCCCCGACCGCGTCAGAAATTTTTCCATCATTGCCCACATCGATCATGGCAAATCAACCCTTGCCGATCGTTTATTGGAAGCAACCGGCACCCTTTCTGATCGGGTCAAAAATGAGCAATTTTTAGATAAACTACAGGTAGAAAAAGAGCGCGGCATCACGGTTAAAGCACAAACTGCCTCAATGTTATATGAACACAAAGGCACCATGTATTTGCTCAACCTCATTGATACTCCCGGGCACGTGGATTTTAGCTATGAAGTTTCTCGATCTCTCTATGCCTGCCAAGGGGCCCTTCTTTTAGTTGATGCAACTCAGGGTGTGCAAGCCCAAACAATGGCTAACTTTTATCTCGCTTTTGATCAAGATCTAACAATTGTGCCCATTATCAATAAAATCGATATGGCCGCAGCTGATACTGAACGGGTTGGAAAACAGATGACTTCATTATTTGATTTTAGCACCCAAGAAATTATGCTCGCTTCAGCCAAAAGCCGGATTGGCATCAACGAAATTTTGCAAGCAATTGTTGAGCGACTTCCAGCGCCTAAAAGTAATCTGACCGCACCCCTTAAAGCATTATTATTCGACTCATGGTTCGATGAATACCGCGGCGTTGTTTGTTTAATTGCCATTACCGATGGGGAACTACATAAAGGTAACTATGTAAGCCTGGCACAGACCGGCAGAAATTATGAAGTTTTGGATATTGGGTTAATGTACCCCGATGAACAACCAACTGATCATCTGTATGCAGGCCAAGTAGGTTATGTGATCACCGGCATGAAAACGGTTAAAGAAGCACGCGTGGGTGATACTATGTGCTTAAAAGATAAACAAGTTGCGCCCTTTCCGGGATTCAAACCAGCAAAACCAATGGTTTTTGCCGGCATTTATCCAAGCGACACCGTTGATTTTGAACTCTTACGCGATGCGATCGAAAAATTAACCCTCAATGATGCAAGTGTGACCACCGAAAAGAAAACATCCATCGCGCTCGGCCTTGGTTTTCGGTGCGGTTTTTTAGGGCTTCTGCATATGGATGTGTTCAAGCAACGGCTTGAGCAAGAATATAATGTATCGGTAATTGTCACTGCACCAAGCGTGTTATACAAAATAAAATTACAACATACCGGCGAGATGATTGATATTGAAAATCCATCAGATTTTCCTGAAGCAAATAGAATTGAAGAAATTTACGAACCGATTATTGATGCAACCATTATTTTACCAAAACAATATCTTGGCAATCTCATCACCTTGTGTGAAGAAAAACGCGGCAAACAAATTGACATGAAATATATGGATGAAGATCGGGTTATCTTAAAATACCGATTGCCGCTCAATGAAGTTGCCACCGATTTTTATGATCAGCTCAAATCGTTAAGTTCCGGCTATGCAAGTTTAGATTATGAAATAGCTGGCTATCAACCATCGAATTTAGTCAAAATGGATATTCTTTTAAATGGCAAACCAGTTGATGCATTTTCTTATATTGTGCACGAAGATAAAGCCTACCATGTTGGCCGCGATCTCGTTGAAAGACTCCGTAAAGTAATCCCACGCCAACTCTTTGTTGTTGCTATTCAGGCCGCTATTGGCGCCAAAATTATTGCCCGCGAATCGATTTCTGCGCTCCGTAAAGACGTTACCGCAAAATGTTACGGTGGTGACATCACACGTAAGCGTAAACTTCTTGAAAAACAAAAAGAGGGTAAAAAGCGGATGAAGCAAGTGGGGAACGTGGAAGTTCCGCAAGAGGCGTTCTTAGCTATTTTGAAGAAGTCTGACTAATTCCCACCACTAAAACAATAACCAACAACACAAAACTCAACCCAATGGCCTGAGTATCCAATCCATGCGCACGGTAAATTCTGATGGCCATCGGCAAGGTTATGCCCGCTGCATCACCAAGAATGCTGCCGGCACCAACTTCGGTTAAACTCAACCCAAAAGCAATCATCCAGGCATTGCGCAACGCAGATCGCAAAAAAGGAAAATCGATGGTTTTGAGCATCTGCCACGAAGAAGCACCTAAACTTTGAGCGCTCAAACGCCACTCGGGCAACAACAACGCATGCTGTGCTCGAATAATACAGTAGGTAAAGGGATAATTTAAAAATATGTGACAAATCACCGCAAGTACAAACCGAGGCATACCGGTCCAGCCAGCACCGGCAGAAAATAAAATGCCAGTGAGAACCCCACCCAAAATAAACGGTAAATTGGTAAGCACGATATACACAAAGCGATTGCGCTGCAACACGATATGTTGTTCCCCATAGCAAATGAGTAAAGCAACCAAAACAACGCACAGCGCACTTATACTCCCCAATGTTAGACTATTATAAAGAACATGGATCACTGAAACCCCCAAAATATGATCAACATTTCCCTGCGCAGCGGTATACCAAAAATTAAACATTGCAGCATCAACAATTCGATAGATAAAAAAGAGGACCGGCATAAGAATACTCAATGCAACCAAGGCTCCATAAACAAAAAAACCCCATCCATGAACTGATGGGGCATAGTTATTTTCACGCGGCACCAGTGCAATGATTTGATGGTTAATATTGTGTTGTGTTTGCCCCAACAACCAGACCACCGGAATAAAAACGAGTAAACGCAAGATACTATACCCAACAACCGTTCCATAATCACCTACACCGTAAGCATTTTGGATAATTAGATCGAGCGTATAATGATGAGCACCTGTTCCTACCAAAAGTGGTATTGAAAATGAGGCAAAGCAGATGATAAAAATAAGAATAATGGTGCTCAATACTGCGGGGCGCACCACCGGCCACATAATGTCTTTGTAATAATGCAGCCGAGAAGCTCCAGCTTGCGCCGCCGCCATATACAAGGTGGCATCATATTTGCGTAATACCAAATAAAGAGAGATTAAGGCAAAGGGCACATTTAAAAGCACATGGCCAAAAATAATACCCCAAAAGCCGCACATGCCAAACGATGTAACACAAAGGGCTACAAATTTTGTGGGCATGATAGTCAATACCATACACAGAGAAAGCCAGGCCGCTTTACTCCTGAATGAATAAAGGGCAAAAAAATAGGCAAGAGGCAGCGCAAGCATAACTGAGATCATTGTTGAAACAAACGCCTGACCAATTGAAAAAATAATAGTTATTACAGATGCATAATGTGCCATATAAACCATGAATTTGATCATTGAAGATAAATTTTGCTATGGTAGGTAATGCTTACATACAACTATAGCACACGGTAGGAGTTCTGCTATGCAACCCTCGTTTAAAAAAGATCATCACGAAGAACATGAGTTTTCCGGCAACATTTATATCTTCCATTCTTTTGATGTTGGTGAAGATATAAATTTAGAAAAAATTAAAGAATCACACGCGGTAGTGTGGCAAACCCTCAAACTGCCAAAATATTTTAAAAATTATCATATTCCTTTAGCAGTCAAACTCCCCAATGCACAAAATAGTCCCAAGTGCATCAGCAGTAAGATCCATAATTTTGGTACTATTTCATTAACTTACAAGATCCCATTTTCAAAACCGCTCACCAATTTACGCACCAAATTACCATCACTTGAAAATTATTATCACAAACAAAGCATCGCTGATGTTGAATCTATCTATAAAGCAATCAAGCCCTACATCGCAAAACCAAAATTCTTCCAGACCCGCGCATCATATTTAATGATTCAGGTTGATCCAGAACCAAATGTACTTGATGTCGTACGCCTTAAAGAACAATACGGCGGTATCATTGCCAGCGCATTGCGTTTTGAAATTCAAAGCCTTTCTGAGTATCAAAAGAATGAAATTTTAGATGCGGCAATTGGTTACTACCGGGGTGATTTGATCATCATCGATACTGAAGCAGCATTTGTGTATGATGCAGAATATGAAGAAGTACTCGATTTATTTGAATTTGCAAACATCCAACATCTAGAGTTACGCTACTTTGATAGGGTTCTTGATCATCAATTGAATGCGATTTATGAAGGGCGCATTATCCCTCGCCCCCTCAAAGCGTATCTGCCCTTTGCCGGCGGCTTGATTGCTGATCCGGTAAGTGAACTGGGTAAACTCAAAGTCGATATCTCAGTTATTTCTGAACGTTTGGAAAGTAGCATTAAGTTTATTGGTGAGCCATACTTTTCAGAAATGTATAGTATCTTGCGCGATAAAATGGATTTAAAGAATTGGCGCGATTCAATTGATAAAAAGCTTGCCATCATTAATGATATTCATGTGGTCTACAAAGATAAGGTAGATACCATCCGCGAAGATCTTCTTTCGGTACTTATCATTATCTTGATTATGATCGAAGTTATTTTGGGGGTAATGAAACTATAATCCGTAATTAGACGTAAAATGAAAGCGCAGTCTAATTTTGAATCTATTGATTAATTCAACACTTTGACATATCATAATTGGAAGGATTGGTAATTGGATTAACAATTTGGACAAATTGAGGTAGGCCCATGATAATAAAAAGAGAACTAACTAAGCAGATCAAAGAAGCTGCCTCAGAATTTCCTGTTATTGCAGTTGTTGGCCCTCGCCAATCCGGTAAAACAACACTTGTTCAAACTCTATTCCCTCAACACACCTATATTTCACTAGAAGACCATGATATTCGGGAGATCGCTTTAGCAGATCCACGAACCTTTTTAGCCGACTATCCAACCAAGCACGGTCTTATCCTTGATGAGATTCAACATGCGCCGCACCTTCTTTCATACATTCAGACCATCGTTGATCGAGAAAAAAAGAATGGGTTTTTTATCATTACTGGATCACAAAATTTCTTAATCAATCAAGCAGTCACTCAATCGCTGGCAGGCAGAATAGCAATTCTAACATTGTTACCGTTATCAATGAGCGAACTTGAATCCGCCTCTCTATTACCAGAGCGAATCGAAACACTTATTTTTAAAGGTTCATATCCTAAAGCTCATCTACAAAAAGTCTCCAGCAAACGCCTCTATGCAAACTATTTGCGCACTTATATTGAACGAGATGTCCGTCAACTGAAAAATATTGGCAATCTCTTAACATTTCAAAAATTTATGCGCTTATGTGCAACCAGAATTGGCCAAGAACTCAATTTATCATCGTTGGGTAATGAATGCGGCATCAATCATAATACTGCCAAGGCATGGATTTCATTACTTGAAGCAAGTTACATTATCTTTCTACTCTCTCCGTACTACAAAAACTTTGGCAAACTGCTGATTAAGACACCTAAATTATATTTTGTGGACACCGGAATAGCCTGCTCATTATTAAAAATAGGATCCGCAGAAGCTTTAAAAGAGCATTATCTGCGAGGTGGCTTGGTTGAATCATTTATCATCGGAGATCTACTCAAACAACAACATAATCTTGATGAACAACCAAGTCTTTATTTCTGGCGCGATAAAATGGGCAACGAGCTTGATTGTATTATTGAAGCATCATCGTATCCAATACCCTTAGAAATCAAAGCAAGCAAAACAGTAACATCCGACTTTTTAAAAGGTCTTAACTACTGGAAAAGCGTCACCGATACCCCAGATGCACCACAATACTTGGTCTATGGTGGCAGTAAAAATCATACAGTACAAAAAACAAAAATAGTTGGTTGGCAATCGATTGCAGGGCTTATTAAGAAGTTAGGGTAAGAGTAAAATTGAATTTACTATTCAACGCCGCTCACGAACTTCTTCACGCCGCTCCATCGCTCGATCGCGAGCCTTCTGGCGCCGCTCTTGGATCTCAGGGGATAATTCCTCGTTAACCGTACTAGTGGTAACGTTGGCATGTACGTACCACTGGGCGAGTTGCACACCAAGAGCAAAAATGCCACACGGTATGCCAACACCACAAAAAAATCCAATCCAAGTACGCGCGCACAAAGCACTCGCTATACATATCCCAGCACTGGCATATTTAACAGAATCTGGAACCTGAGCTATGAGCTCGAGCAAATTGCCACCATACTGGGTAGTATTTGTCGCAGAATGTACCATGGAACTGTAAGCCCCAAGAAATATGAGAACAAAGAAAAGACTTTTAAAATGGATAGTCACAATAATGAATCCTTCTTCTATTCAGCCACACTTACTTTTGCAGGGCGTAAAACATTCCCCTTAAACATGAAACCCTTTTCCATTACTGAAATCACATCACCCGATTGATGCTCAGGAGATTTTACGTGCAACAATGCTTCGTGCAGTTGTGGATCAAATGTTTTAATCTGCGTAATTTCTTGCACATCATACTGCTGCAATAGTTTATGCAGAGATTTTTGAATCAATTCAAAACCAGAAAGCCATACTGCCTGATCATGCATCTGCTCTTTTTTGCGCAACTCAGTCAACGCACGTTCAACATCACTGACCACATCAAGTACATTATCTAACACTTCCCCTTGTGCCGTTTGCAACCACTGGGCTCGTTCTTTATCCATGCGGCGCCTGAAATTTTCAAAATCAGCACTCACACGTAGCACTTTTTCTTTGCATTCATCTGCCTGTTTTTGCAATTCTTGCACGTGGAGCTGACACTTTTTAAGCTCAGCATCATTAGTAGTTGGTTGTGGTGCTCCTTGTGTTGTTTGATCTTGCATAGAGTGCATAGTCGATTCTTGGGTATTCATTATTTATGTACCTTAGTAATAATTACATATTATCTCATAAGTATACCAGAGAAACTGCACAGAACAAGCGTTCATCACCCCAACCCACGCATCACGCAGCCAACTCTTTCACTTTTTATTCATTTCTTTATAGAGTAGGTAATGCTTCATAATTGAAGCCCACACAAAAAGGGAAAGTATGAACATGATGCAAAAAAGTCATGGATGGTTATTCCTTGCTCTGGTAAGTTCCTTACTCCAATCTTCCACTCGAGATAATGGCCACTTTTACCGCGCAACCCACTTCTGGGATGAACCGCGGCTTGAAAAAGATTTTTTAAGTTCACTCGACATAACGTTTGCTGGGGGCTGGACCAAAAAAGGGCATAATGGTAATGGGGATACCGTTGAACTGCTCAATATTTATGGCCTGCACAACATGCACCAGCTTGGCCTCAATGTACCAGGCAAAGATCTAACTACACAAGAAGATATAGCCCTCACACTCCTTTCTTTGGTCCCCTCTCGCGATTCCTTTGGTAAGTTAGAATTTTCAGGATCTTTCGAAACAACCGAAGCAAACTTTGCGTGGACCCAGAACTTTATACGTGGTTTCTTTTTCCAAGCCCATCTTCCCGTGCGCCAATTGCAAATTACAAATATTAAATTTGTTGATAAATCCCCAACTGATTGCAAGTTTCCCAATAAAAATACTCCCCAATGGCAAATGTTTTTGAACTTATTCAATGCTATTTTAAAAAAATACAATGTTTCAATTGCCAACATTAAACGCACCGGCATTGGCGATACTACCTTCCTGCTTGGTTGGACGCGTAATTATGAAGAAACGGAAGAAATCGATTTGATTGATGTCACCTTTAAAACTGGTTTTCTTGCACCAACAAGCCGCATAAAAAATGAAGATTTAGCATTCGATATTCCGCTCGGCTACAATGGCCACTGGGCAATCCCCGCATCACTTGATATTGCAATTGGCGCTTACGATTGGCTTACTGTAGGAGCACATTTGAGTGGGTTATTCTTTTTTAATAAAACACGTTTGATACGCATGCAAACATCTGTTGAACAAAATGGTTTTATTAAACTCGCAAAGGGGTGCGCACTCATTGATCCGGGCTCTTTATGGCACGCTTCAGGCTATTTAAAAGCCGATCATGTTGCCCAAGGACTTTCACTCTTACTTGGGTATTCATTAATGCATAAAAATGAAGATGAATTAACCCCTGTTGATACACGGTCATTTAACGCAACAGCTGCCAATAGCGATGAGATGTTGCAAGGTTGGCAATCACATACCTTGCATTTTATGATCGAGTATGATTTTACTAAAGAAGAATCAAAAGTCGGGCCACGTGTTGGCTTATTTTTTGATTATTTAGTGGGTGGTAAACGCGTATTCAAAACGAGCATGATTGGTCTTGGATTCGGACTCGAAATTATGTGGAACTTTTGAAATCCCCAACTTCCGCTTTGCTCCAGTTGGGGACCCCGATAAGACGTAAAAAAAAGGTAAATTAGATGAAGCGATGGTTGTTAAAAACCGTTTATTTCTTTGTAAGTGTATTATTCTGGACAACGCATGCCGTAGTTATTGTATCCGGTGATGGTTCTCTTACCCCAACACCTCCCGCAGCCCCAATACCAACCACATTTTCAGTAGCGGTCAAATCAAAAGTATTTGATCGCGCAACGGGAGCCCTCTATGTTGGTCTTTTGGCTGGTGCTAACCCCATTAACGCCCTTTCTAAAATAAACCGCTTTAATGGTTCTGCATCCCCCGCATTTACCCCTATTGCTACAAACCCACTTTTAGCTGGCCAACAAATTGATTATTTAGCGCTTGCGGGTGAAGAAAATTCTGATGTTAATACTACTCTTGCGCTTGTTACCAACCCTACTGGAAATTTTCAATCGCAACCTGTAGTAACTCAATCATCAACAGACGGCAAAACAGTGGTATTGAGTGTCCCGTTACTTGATGCAAGTGGGGCAGTTGGCACCTCGGGAACAATCACCTCAGGTATCGCGCAAATTGCAGCGAACAGTTTATTTATTTTTGCGGCTGTTCGTCCAGCTCCAATGGTTCCTAATACTTTTCCTTTTGGCGCTCCAAATAGCGGTATTGCGCTAATAACCACTGATCAAACAACCACATTTTCTCCACTCCAAATTGCAGCAGTTGATGGTGATACTGGGATTAAGGCTCAAAAGCTTGATAGCACAATCTCTCAAATTACGTTTGCTGGCTCTAACCCTCCAGGCATTGTTGTTCCTTCTGTTGCCAACAATAGTGTTACTCTCAACTGGAATAGTAAGTTACAACGGTTATTTATTGGACTCCAATTATCTGGTGCTGGAAACCCTGTAAGCGATGGAGCAAAATCAGTTATTGTTGCGTCTATAATCGAAGATGCACATGGTAATAATAAACTAACATTCAATCCGATTGCACCCGATTCTGCTTTTGCTGTTGCAGTACCAAATTATATAGTTGGTGTAATTGGTGGCACAAATCAAAATTTGAGCGCCATAGACCTGCGTGTTATGCACACAAGCACCGGCGCAAGCTATCTGATTGTGCATGGCGGCAATGGTACTGTTGGAACTATCGCCAATGGTCTTTATGCTCTGCCGCTTGTTGATGTTGGTGATCCAACTAATGTAACACAAGGAACCCTGGCAAATAAAAATGCTTTTAATGCAGCAACCGGAAGATTCGAAACACCAGCTGCAGCAAATGGTGATCTTGTAACTACAGCAGACACATTTGCTCAAGTAGGTGGCAGTCCACTGCCGGGCCTTCAAATAAATGATTCCTTATTCGATATCGTTGTAGTTGGCGATACGGTGTTCGCCACACCAAACGTGCTCACCCCACCTACAACAACACCTGATTTTCGTGGCGGTATTTTCTACTCCCAAGCTTTATTTGATGATGTCGGTAAAATTGTCAGCTGGACTCCGTGGACTAAGCGCGCAATCCCATTCGATGCTTTTCCCTACGCACTCAATCCTAACAAAGGCTTTGTTTTTCTTTTTGATGTTGATGCAGTGAATGCAAAACTATGGGCGATCGATTTTGATGGCAGAACCGTAATAACCACTGCATGGGATACTGGTTCATTTGCAACTAAGCAAGTTCCACCAGCGCCGATTGCCCCTTCACAAAATCCACTGGTATTACAACTTAATGATGCACTTTCGAAAGGCTGTTTTTCGGTTCTTGATCTTGATCAATCAACCCCTGGTTTAGGAATGTCCGCACCCGGCAGGTATGCATTATTTGGCGGACTCACTAAAATAGTTTTTGTACGCACGAGTCTTTCGACTGCCATGGTTCCCCCCTTTGACATTGTGGGTGGCATTCCGGTAACCCAATCGGTACTCTTTACTGATCCAACAATTCAACCCCCCGTAAATCCATTTGAAGATCCAATACTTGGCCCTCAACTATTTTTAGAAACAACACTACCATCAGGCTGTGCAGTTAAAGTTCTGGAATATTCACGCAGAGTCGCCGGCACTGCTGATAATTATTTTTTTGCAGGCACCGATGATGGTCTTTATGTATTTGCTGGCCCCGGTGGTACCGGCTTTGATGTCGGCACTACACCGCCAAATGCTCTGAATGGAGCACCATTTAGTACCGGCCAATGGCAAAAAGTTGCTGCAATTCAAGGTGCTGTAATCGATATTAAAACGAGTGGCAACACGCTGTACGTATTGACATTACAAACAAGTGCCAATGCACCAATTACAAGCATTATTTATAAGATTCCATTTGACACCACCATAGCCGCTATGTTTACCCCTGGTAATATGTTCAATATTGCTGAATCGGGCGTAGATGCAGTCGATCCAATGAATATTTTACCTGATTCTGATCTTGGAGCAGCAACTATTATTCTTGGGATGCAAATTATTGCTACGGGTGATCCAACAGGAGTAGGATTAGCTCCTGCTGCAAAAGAACAACTTGTTATTGCCACGAATCAAGGTTTATTTGAGTCGAATACTGATCAGACAGCCAATAACGGTATCATTGACGCAATGAACCAACTCGATGCTCAATGGCTCCCGGTTGATCCTAATGATACAACCATGTACTACAACATCATGGGTATCGACACACCAATTAGACATACCATCTGGCCAATCAGCATTCTTGATTTGCAAGGGTTGCGCACCTTTGTACGCGGTGGTATCAAACAATTGAGTGGTATAGGTAATCCTGGCGGTACTATGCCAATGATCGGTGGTTTTGTACCACCAAATTTTCACTCAATTGATCCAACCAATCAATTTTTTAACACATTCGATGCAACTACCAACTTTTGGTCCGATGGTGCGCGGCGCTTTCTAATCGTTTTCAGGCAACAAGATGGCAGCACCATTAGAAGATTATTAGTCACACCTTATGATACCATTGAATGGGCAGTAAGCGATCCACGTGCTGATGTCTTGGTTGAACCACTCTTAACAAATAATGATCTTTTTTTCTGGGTAAAACAGATTGGCGCTACCGGAATTTTGATGGCGGGCACCGAAAGTGGGATTATTGCGTTGGAGTAATAGTTATTCTAAAAAATCCAATGTTCCACGTATATCAGCAACAAGGTCACCAAGCAGTTGAACACTATCATCACTTGCATCAAAAAGAAGATGGCCCCTACCAGAATCGATAAGTCCAACTACACCTTTTAAATACTCAATATCTTGTGAAAGCACACTAAATTTATTACCGTTACGTATCATATCCACCGCTTGTTTTAACCTGCACAATTTACCCACTAACAGATCAGTCATATCCATCGAAAGCATCTGTTTTGATTCACCCGTCTGCACCTGTAAATCTTGCATATCACCGACTAAACGCATGCTTGCATCTAAAGCCTTTTTATAGGGAGTGTGGGGAAATATGGCCTCCGCATTGATTTTAACCTTTTCTACCGGTTTATCTTGAACTTGCTGCTGGGTAACCATAGTTATTGGTGCATTTAACAGCACAAAGGCCGCAAAACGCCGCATGGTATTCGAAAACAACGACCCCTTCATCAACGCCCCTTCAGGTTGTCCGGTTTACTCAAAATAAATACGAATGCTACACGTATTTATAATCGCAAAAAACGTTTCTAATTGTCAACAATGGTGAGTTTTATGCGGTTTTCAAAAGGGTTTTTTGAGGATTGAATAAGTAACCGCAGAATTTGCAACAAAAAAAGCCCCGTAAAATACGAGGCACGAAAAGGCAAAGGAAAGAGGCAAAAAGCTTGTTACAACCGACTAACCTAGAAGCCTAAAACGGTAAATCATCCTTGAACGGTGCTTCGTCTTTAAAATCGACTTCACCTTGGTTGGTAGTCCCACCAAAGTTATCGGCCGCAGGTGCTGCACGTTTACGTTTTTTAACTGAATCAATTTGATTTAAGAGTTCACGCTCAACCGGATTTTGAGGTTCCACTCGGGCCGAACCAAAATCTTGGGCATCAGGAGAATCTTGTACCCCTGTCACATCACCTGCTTGAGCACCGGATGATAAAAAGACAACGCGATCAGCAACAATTAAATGTTTGCTGCGGTTTTGACCATTTTGATCTTGCCACGTATCTAATTTCAAACGACCTTCAACAAGAACCGGGCGCCCTTTTTGCAAATATTGTTTGCAGGGTTCTGCTTGCGGACCCCAGACATCGATATCGATGTAGCACACTTCTTGTACCATAGTCCCACTTTGCTTATTTTTAAACTCGCGGTTTGTTGCAAGCCCTAATCGGCATACACCTTGGCCTGAAGTAAGTTGTTTATATTCTGGATCTCTTGTTAAATTACCAATCATAATAACACGATTAAAACTTGCCATGACTCAAAAACCTTTCGTTGAATAGAAAAAATGTATCTTTATTGTGAGTCTAGCATTAAAAAAAAGTTTGTGCAGGGGGGTGTGATTTAAGCTTTGGTTACGTTTTCATCAAGAAAATCTTTGCGTTTTTGCAACGCCACTTTCAATTTTTCCATCTCTTGATTGAATGTTTGTAATGAAGTGAGATCCCTTTGCAATGTTTCTTTATTAGCCGTTGCACAAAAACCTTCTTTATCATCGGCAAAAAAATCACAGATGGTAGTTACTTCACACTCTTCAATTTCTGCGATGAGCTTGTGAATTTGCGGCAATAATTTTAATGCTTTGCCCACTTCATCAAACCGCTGCTCTTTAAGTTTGTTAGCTGAACTCTTTTTTTTCTTTGGAGTAACAAAATCGTTGGCACCTAAAAAACCTAAACATCCAATAGTTAGTATCATTAAGAATAATTTTTTGTTCATATGCTCACGTTATTAAAGATTTAAGCTGACGTATGCCGATTCTGCCATACTGCACAAAGGATGCAATAACCAAAATCACTACAAGCCACAATACACTATAAAACGTCTTAATTGGCAGCCAATTAAAAAAATAACAAAAGAAAAGCCAGGCGATAAAAATAACTTGAACTGCCGTAGTTGTTTTACCAAGCCGTGTGGGCTGAATTTCAATATGGCCACTTTTAAAATAAACATAGAAGGTACCGGCAATAAGAACCATCTCTTTAATAAGCACAATAAGCACAAACCATTGGGGAATAGGCAATAATGGCGTTTGCATAAACGCAAGCGCAAAGAAGCACGAGACGAGTAAAAATTTATCGGCAATTGGATCGAGGCCCGCACCAAGCAAGGTACGCTCATTGCGCCAACGGGCAAGTGCACCGTCAAGAACATCAGTTACAGCAGCTGTTGTAAACAAAATAAAGGCAAGCCCCCAGAAATGGAGCACCATAGAAATAACAATAAAAGGCACAAGAACGATACGCCCAATGGTGAGCACCGTTGAAATGGTCATCCGTTTTTCATGCGCCGGAAGTCTTTTAAACCAAGCAAAACTAAATTTCATGCGATGAGCCGTTAATAAATCCATTAAGATACCAGAAAATACAATGAAACTAATTGTTTGTCCGCCAAAATCTAAAGCACATTTGCAATTACGCCAGTTCCAAGACACACATCATCTTGGTAAAAGACCGCAAATTGTCCAGGTGCTATCCCTTGGTCACGAGTTTGTAACGTTACCTGAACAGCTCCATCTGCTAATAATTTGAGCGTACAGCCGTGCCGTGCCGGTCCATGGCGCAATTTTACGGTTAAATCAGTAGTAATCGGTTGTGTTGCATCAATCCAATGTAATTGAGCTGCGGTAAAAGCATTGCGGGGTTTATCTTCATCATGATAGGTGCAGGAAACATACACAATGTTCTGCCTCGTATCTTTGGCCACTACATACCACGGACCATCTGCAAGACCAATACCTTGCCGCTGCCCAATCGTGTAGTACCAAAACCCTTGGTGGTGCCCTAGTTTTTTACCCGTTTCGTGCTCTTTAATTTCACCGGTTTTATCGCCAATGTGATGGCGAATAAATTCGCTAAACTTAAGTTTGCCTAAAAAGCAGATCCCTTGGCTGTCCTTACGATTTTTGGTAGGCAAGTTATACCTGTGGGCGAGTGCGCGTACTTGTTCTTTAGGCAAATGGCCAATCGGGAATAAAGCGCGTGCCAATTGTGTTTGATTGAGCTGCGATAAAAAATAGGTCTGATCTTTAATAAGATCGGGAGAAGTACGTAGGTAAAAGATACCTTTTTCTTCAACCACTTGCGCATAGTGGCCTGTTGCTACCTTTTCATATTGAGCATCGATTTTATCAAAAAAGGCACCGAACTTAACTCGTTGATTGCACAAAACATCAGGGTTGGGCGTACGTCCTGCTTTAACTTCAGCTATGGTATAGGCTACCACCAAATCATGGTACTCTTTTTGCAAGCTGACAACTTCTAGCGGTACCTGCAACTGCGTGCAAACCTGTTGCACATACTGCAAATCTTCTTCCCAGGGACAGGAGCCTAGGTAAGCAAGTTCGTCTTCAAGCCAAATTTTAAGGTAAAAGGCGGTAAGATCGTGGCCCTGTTCTTTAAGCAACGCTAAAGCTACAGAACTATCAACCCCGCCAGAAACTAATACTGCGATCTTCATACTCGCCAGTATACCAGAAGTTATAGTAAAGCAGAACTGGGTTTAGCCTTCTTGCCCAGCAGTTCGTTTGATATAATTAGCCAACCAGGCAGCCAGTTGCCCAATACCCGCCAATCCACGATAAACACCACCAAAGGCCATACCCGCAAAAACAGCAAAACCTAATGGGCTCCTATGCATTAAATTATCAAGACCCTCTTGTGCTCTTTTCCCATAATCCTCTGATGGCTGCGCCCCTAATGGGCGCCGTGGCTCTTTAGAACCTTGTTTGGCATAAACATATGCGCATAAAAACGCAATAATACCCACCACATAAGCACTATAATTAGCTGCTTTACTAAGTAGTTGATCTTCTGGAATTTTTGTCCATCGCTGTAAGGCCAACCGGCCAAGTAAGGTACCTGCGCACGGCACACACGCCGTAGCCAATACACTACTAAGAATCGGAAGAATCTTTGTTGTATCCTTATACACACCAAACGCACCAATTGACAACAAAGCCAAAGAAACCCCCCCCACAAATGACCCATTTAACTGCCATTCAGAAAGTTGAGCGTTGGTTGGCACAGTACTGAAAAGGAACAACATTACCATCACTATTTTTTTTATCATGATACCTCATCAAATTGCTTCAAAATCATTTATTTTGCTTATTTACGCTATTTTCGCCCAAAGAGCTTTGACTAACTTAAGAGTTACGCCTCCAGCTATTGCAGCCGCTAAACCACCCACTGCCCCTCCACCGAGGTGAACAGGATTAAGTGATTCCAAAAAAGGCGTTCCAAGATTATTGCCATCTTTGTTTGCATCTAAATAATCAAGCACGGCCACACCACCAGTTACTGTTAGCATACTCGCAAGTGCAACACACAGCTTAGCCAACTTTCCTGATGCATCCTCATTAAAGCAACCCCAAAGAAGACCAAGGCTCACCAAAGACCCTACAAGTCCAAAACCTGCACCCGCTTTAATTGCCTTTTCTGGATTAACTGTATGCAAATCAGACCGCTTAATAACAAACTCACCATAGCCCCAGCCTGCTAACGCACCACCTCCCACACTCCCCGCGATATAACTCAAGTAATCCTCAACTTCAAATGGAGTACCTGCTTGAGCAGGCGCCACAATCAACACAATTCCCAAAACAACCCATATAAATGCTTTGCTCGTCATCATTTCCCTTATTTTATGTTGTCAACAAAGTACAGCAAAGGATACGCAAAAAATATTTTTTTTCAAAAAAACTTGCCAATAAGCAACTTTTAAAAGGGTAACCGTGCGTTGTCAAAAATCATCAGATGAGATACTATAAATATATACAAATATATATTTATGCAGGGAAGCGATCGTATGGTTTTTTTAGATCCAAAGAGTGATATCGCCTTTAAAAAATTATTTAGCAGTTCTGAGCACAAAAATGTTTTGATAAGTTTTCTTAACAGTATTCTTGCGCGAGAAGAAGGGGAAAAGATTGTTGATGTGGTTATCAATGATCCAAATAATTTACCAGAAACTCCTGATTCCAAAGCAAGTGCAGTGGATGTTTATTGTACTGATCAACAAGGAGCTAATTACATTGTTGAAATGCAAGTACTCAAACAACAGGACTATGCAGTTCGTTGCCAATATTATAGCGCAGTAGCATTGGGCCGGCAACTCATGCAAGGTGAAAAATTCGAGTTCCTTAAACCGGTTATTTTTGTTGGCATTCTCGATTTTGATCTTTTACGGGCCCCTAATTTTTTGAGCCACCATTTTATTCTGAATGTAGAGACAAGAGAACATAGTTTGAAGCACTTTGAATTTCATTTTGTTGAGCTAAATAAGCTCAATAAAACAGTTGATGAGTTGAGTTCTGATCTTGAAAAATGGACCTATTTTTTAAAAAATGCTCAAACATTGCAAAAAATACCGGCGACATTAAACAAGCCGGCATTTAAAGAAGCTTTTGATATTTTAGAGCAAGGCAATTGGACGACAAAGGAACTCAATGCGTATGACCGTTATATTGATGCAATAAGATCGCGGGAAAATCAGATCGATACAGCTAAGGGTGAGGGTAGAGAAAAAGGCAAAGAAGAGGCTTTCAAATTAATAGCACAAGATCTTTTAACCACAACTTCTATGAATATAACCGAAATTGCTCGGCTTACAAGATTGAGTCTTGAAGAAATTGAAAAGATTAAAAAAGAGTTGAACACAAAGAAATCAAAATAGCTTAATTAATACTCCTGAGCTATACTCTTGTTTAGTAACATTATCCTTAAATTTATGCGCATTGGTATATCAACTGCGCAGTAAATAATAAGAAATACAATGAATATAATCCAACAACTACAACAAAGCTTTACACACCATGTTCACAACCTCTTTCCTGTAGAACCGTCACTACTCAACAACATCGCATTTACCATCAATGTTGATGAAAATAAAAAAGATTTTGGTGATATTAATTCCAATGCAGCCATGGTTCTTGCTCAACACCTCAAGCGCAATCCGCGTGAAGTTGCCCAAGCAATTATTGCTGATTTTAAGCATGAATATATTGAAAAAGTTGAGCTTGCGGGCCCTGGATTTTTAAACTTGTTTTTAACCGTTGCTGCTTTACATGAACTCGTTAAACAGCTGGATAGAGGCGAACAATTCTTTAAGCTCGATGCATCTGCCCCTAAACACAACTACTCAGTTGAATTTGTCAGCGCAAACCCAACTGGGCCGCTCCACTTAGGCCACGGCCGCGGTGGCATTATCGGTGATATGCTCGGTTCTGTACTGCGTTTTTTAGGACACAAGGTTACTAAAGAGTTTTATGTCAACGATGCAGGCAATCAGGTTAAAAAACTTGGCCTTTCATTCAAAGCTCGATGTCAGCAAGAACTCGGCATGGATGTGCCGTTACCAGAAGATGGCTACCAAGGTGAATACTTAGTTGAGCTGGCGAAAGAATTTATAAAAAGTCGCCATGGCCACCAACTGCTGGATCAACCAGATACATTCTTTGAAGATTATGCAAAAGAAAAGCTCCTTGAACAGATAAAACAAACATTAATAAGCTATGGCATCCATTTCGATATTTGGTTTTCCGAAAAAACGTTGCATATGGACAATGCTATTAAAACATCAATAGACACGCTGAATAAAAAAGGATTTATCTACGAAAAAGAAGGCGCCCTCTGGTTTAAATCAACCGAATTCGGTGACGATAAAGACCGCGTCGTACGCAAATCTAGTGGTGAATTCACCTATGTAGCACCTGATATTGCCTATATGCAGAATAAAGTTACCCGAGGCTTTGATAAATTAATTATTGTCTTAGGTCACGATCATCATGGCTTTGTGGTACGCTTACAAGGACTTTTTAAAGCACTTGATTTAGAACCAGCCACCCTTGAAGCAATCCTCTACCAATTGGTTAAAATGAAAGCAAGCGGCCAACTGGTGAGAATGTCAAAACGAGCCGGTAATATAGTCACCTTACACGATGTTATTGAAACGGTGGGTAAAGATGTTGCTCGATTCTTTTACCTTAACCGCAAAGCGGACGCCCAATTGGAATTCGATTTAGACCTTGCCCTCAAACAAAGCGAAGAAAACCCGGTCTATTATGTGCAATATGCCTATGTGAGGACCAACAGTATTTTAAACAAAGCAGCCCTCGAAGAGCAATTTGCCAACATTAGCCTGGCTGATGTTACCCATATTGGCACTGATGAAGCATTTTTAATTAAAAAGATCGTAGCCTTAAAACATATTCTAGAAACGATAGGCTCCAACTATCAAACCCATCTTTTAACCTATTATGTTCTTGAATTGGCCAACGCATTCCATAGTTATTACGGCAAAAACCGGGTACTCGATCCGGAAAATATTTCTTTAAGTAGGAGTCGACTCCTGCTCATCATGCGTCTTCGGCAAACCCTCCAGACTTGCCTCACCCTTCTTGGCATCAGTTGCCCAGAGAAGATGTAAATCACGGTAAGTTGCTAAAAACAGTAAATATGGCAGACTAAATTAGACAATTTATAATAAACCCCATTTGTACTAGATCCTTTTAGAGCTTTTAATCTGAGCATAAGGCGGATCATATCTCAATGGATAAAAAATTTAGGAGCCCCTTTTTATGGCAATTTCATTAGAATTAGTGCAACAATTACGTGAACGTACCGGTGTCGGCATGATGGACTGCAAAAAAGCATTAGAAGAAGCAGCCGGAGATATGGAACAAGCGGTAGTAATTTTACGCAAAAAAGGTGCCGCTGTTGCTGCAAAACGAGCAGGTAATG
>Ga0207020_1027_pt1 | contig 36384 bp, 40 predicted proteins | sample Alteio_BWMinCont_48_FD_153500 | JGI IMG/M metagenome (GOLD analysis project Ga0207020, IMG submission 153500) | Enriched cells from forest soil in Barre Woods Harvard Forest LTER site, Petersham, Massachusetts, United States -... | ecosystem: Environmental > Terrestrial > Soil > Temperate forest >... | reverse complement strand
CTTAGGATAGGACCCAAATTTGAAATCGCCGAGTCTAATAGATCAGTAGTTTTATTATAATTCACCACCCCTTCCCCTGATATTTTTTTGTAACTTTTCCAGAAACAAGATGACCACAAGCAGGATTTTTGATAGTGATGGGTTAATTTGGATGCACGGCTAATGGAATCATGATTAGGTTGATATTTTAATAGAGTCTGCACTGCTAATTCTAAGCCATTTTCTGCCGCATATTCTAAAGGAGTGTATCCTTTGTTTTTATCTTTCTGATTAACATCGGCACCTTTTTTACAGAGCTCATTCATTAATTCTATATCACCTATATTGGCAGCATAATGTAGAGGAGCATAACCACACTTACCTATTTCGTTAAATTTTTCTGATTTATAAAAAGTGCCTTCATACCTAGTCAGAGATTTAATGGATGATTGGCTAAGGATTTTCCCAATATTATTCTTTGACTCTTCATGGCGCTTAAAAACTTCTTTTTCTTCCTTAGTCATAGGCTTAATCTTAGGTATACCTGCCCTCAATATATTGATTATCTCAATTATCTCGTTAGATGGCGCTCCATATGGGCATTCCTCTAAAGCAACATCCATAGCATTTTTACCCTTGTATTTTAAATATATATCAGCTCCATGTCGGCACAGCTCTTTTACTACATCCACGTATTCAAGTTGAATAGCCATATGTAAAGGAAGCATTTTTATTTCGACATAACCTAGACCTTGAGTAGCTAAAGTTATAGGTTTATTAATATCATCACCATCTTCAAATGGACTAAGAGCAGAATTAACAGAATAACGTCCATAATTTTCAAGCTTTTTCTGGCTTTGTAATGATAATTGACTAAATTTCATATTAACCCCCCATTAACAGTTTGTTCATGTTCTGAACAAAAGAAGCAGGATCTTTTAATTGACCACCCTCAGCCAATACAGCTTGATCAAATAAAATTTGCGTCCAATCTTTAAAACGATCTTCATTTTTTTCCGCATGTAACATAGTAACCAACGGATGCTCTGGATTTAATTCAAATATCGGTTTTATTTCAGGCACCTCTTGCCCTGCTGCTTTTAAAATACGCTGTAATTGAATTCCCATATCATTGTCATCGGTCACTAAACAAGAAGGAGAATGGGTTAATCGGTGAGTCATGCGTACCTCTTTTACTTGTTCACCTAATACGGTTTTAACGTGTTTCAGCATGTCATCGAATTCTTTTTTGATCGATTCCTCTTTTTTCTGATGCTCTTCTTTCTCGACTTTATTTTCAGATGATGTAATATCGTCTAAATTAACATCCCCTTTCGCAACCGATTGTAATGGTTTATTATCAAATTCCGTTAAATGACTCACCAACCACTCATCCACACGATCATACAATAGTATAACTTCGATATTATTTTTTCTGAAAATCTCAAGATGCGGACTTGCTTTGGCTGCGTTAAACGTATCTGCGGTCATATAATATATTTTCTTTTGTTCCGGCTTCATTCGGCTAATATATTCCTCAAAAGAAACCGTTTGGGCGGAGGAATCCGTGTGCGTAGACGAAAAACGCAGTAATTTTGCGATCCGCGAACGATTTGCAAAATCCTCAGCCGGCCCTTCTTTAAGAACATTTCCAAATTGACTCCAAAAAACAGCATACTTTTCTGGATCATCTTTCGCCGTTTTTTCTAATAAATCCAATACGCGTTTGACTAAAGCAGTACGTAACTTTGCCATGGTTGGATTATCTTGTAAAATTTCACGCGAAATATTTAAAGGCAATGAGTTCGTATCAACAATCCCACGTACAAAACGCAAATAAAATGGCATGAATTGTTCCACTTTATCCATCACAAATACACGTTGTACATATAATTTTAAGCCGCGTTGATGTTCAGGCTGCCAAAGATTTTCAGGCGCATGAGATGGAATATAAAGCAAACTAATATAGTCAAGCGCCCCTCCTTCCACTTGACTATGCGCCCATAGGAGAGGATCTTTAAAATCATGGGCTATATGTTTATAATGTTCTTTGTATTGCTCATCCGTGATGGTATTTTTTGGTAAAATCCATAATGCTGTCGCGCGGTTAACCACCTCCCATTCTATTGTCTTATTTTCTTTTTTATCTTCTTTTTCGTCTAAGCCAGGCATTTTATGCATTAAAATCGGTAAATTAATATGGTCAGAATATTTGGTAATGATGCTGCGTAACCGCCAATCATTTAGAAAATCACTTTCGTTTTCTTTTAGATGTAAAATAACATCGGTTCCATGAGTCGTTTTTTCGACATTAACAATGGTATACTCCCCTTCTCCATTGGATTCCCAACGCACCCCGTGCTCTTTTGTTAAACCAGCCCGTCGTGTTATAACGGTTACCTTATCGGCAATAATAAATGCAGAATAAAACCCAACTCCAAATTGCCCAATTAAGTGTGCATCTTTCTTTTGATCACCGGTTAACTGAGCTAAAAATTCCCGAGTTCCGGATTTTGCAATCGTTCCAATATTTTCAATGACTTCATCACGAGTCATTCCAATCCCATTATCACTGATGGTAATAGTGCGTTCTTTTTCATCAAAACTGACGTGTATTTTCAAATCAGAATCGGATTCATAAAGAGCGGAGTCCGATAGCGCCTCAAAACGCAGCTTATCGGCTGCATCCGATGCATTTGAGATTAATTCACGTAAAAAGATTTCTTTATTACTATAAAGAGAATGTACGACTAAATGTAATAATTGTTTCACTTCAGCTTGAAAATGAAGCGTTTCTTGTTTTTGGGCGGTTGACATAACGGTATCAGACTCCTTGCGGTTCGTAATGATCTAGTTATATGGGCGATAAACGATTATTCAAGGGTTAATTTAGCCTAGTCAAGCTGGCCGGTTAACGTGGCCGGTTAACGTAGGGTGGGCAAAGAAGCGCTTTTCAGCGACGTGCCCACCAATCGGCGCAGCTCGGTGGGCACGTCGCTGAAAAGCGCTCCTTTGCCCACCCTACGTACCGGCCAGCATCGGAATGACAAGAAGCAATGTTAGTTTTATACTTTATTTAAGTTCATTTTTTCTACCGTCGCTGTTAACGTTCTGCCCTTAACCGGAACCTGAACGGTGCCAGTCAAGTTAGCCGATCTACCGTCACTAGAGAGGGTCCCTGTTAAATCCGCCTCATCAGATTGTAAAGAAATTGTACCCGTTTCTGAATCACAGGTACCTGGCGAGACAATATGTGCACTGCTTGGACATAGCCCCGAAATCAAAGTCAATGTGACATCAATAGAAAACACACCGGGATCTGAGGATGTTGCAATGGCATTACCGCTATAATCACATTTTATTTTAATACCACGAAGATTAGCGCTTACCGTACCTGTACCCGTCCAAGGTCCTGAAATTTGCTCACACACGTTCCCGGCTTCCGAATGTAGAATCACATTGGCATTCGCCGTTGCCGACCATAGAGATAAATGAAGTAAAGCAAACAAATATAATTTTTTATGCTGCATAATAATCTCCTTTTATTAAAAAAATGAGGGTCCGACATGATAGTAGCATAGGAAACAAAACAAAGTATTGTATAATTGTCATCTTAAATCACTATTTAGAGTATGAGAATGAAAATGGATAATGCGCTTGCACATGAAACAAGCCCCTATTTGCTTGCCCATGCCAATAACCCTGTTCAGTGGTATCCATGGAATGAAGAATCATTAAAATTGGCTCGTGATGAAAATAAACCTATTCTACTTTCCATTGGTTATGCCGCATGTCATTGGTGTCATGTGATGGCACACGAATCATTTGAAGATGACGAAACTGCCAAACTAATGAATAAGTTATTTATCAACATTAAAGTAGATCGTGAGGAGAGACCCGATCTTGATAAAGTCTATCAAACCACCCATTATCTATTGACCGAGCAAAGTGGCGGGTGGCCTCTTACTGTTTTTTTAACACCAAACGATCGGGTTCCTTTTTTTAGTGGTACGTATTTTCCGAAAGAAGCGCGTTTCAATCTTCCTTCATTCAAAGAAGTATTACAAAGAATGAGTGATTTATATCAAAATAGCCGGGAAGGCATTTTACATCAAAATAATGAATTACTAAAAATCCTTCGCTACAACCGACCTTTTTTAGACGTTTCAATCAATGAGCAGCCTTTATACCGATTGAGACAAGTTTTACAACAAAACTATGATGAAAAAAATGGTGGTTTTGGTGCGGCGCCAAAGTTTCCCCATCCTATGATATTAGAGTTTTTAATTAGTGAGCACTCTCCTCTAGCATTTAATACGTTATTCAATATGGCTAATGGCGGCATTTATGATCAATTTGGGGGAGGATTTTTTCGTTATACCGTGGATGCAAGCTGGCGAGTTCCTCATTTTGAAAAAATGTTATATGACAATGCACAATTACTTTCGGTTTATGCGCAGGCAGCCGCCGAATATAATAATACATTTTTTGCAAACATCGCCCGGGAAACAGGATTTTGGCTATTGGCTAAAATGCAAGATACTAAAGGGGGATTTTATTCCAGTTTAGACGCAGATTTAGATGGCCAGGAAGGAAAAACATATCTTTGGGATAAAAAAGAGTTCAAACATCTTTTAACGACAGAAGAATACAACCTAGCTGTACCCTATTTTGGTCTTAATGATAAACCCAACGTTGAAGAACACTGGCATCTTTATAACGCAGAACCTTTAGAATCTATTGCAAAACGATTACACCTTTCATTAGAAGAAGCCAATATTATATTTCATTCTGCCAAAGAAAAATTATTACAAGCAAGAAATAATAGACCCCCACCACATTGTGATACAAAAATATTGACTGCATGGAATAGTATTATGATAAAAGCACTTTTTATTGCTGGGGATATTTTGCATGAGCCGCAATTTATAACAACAGCCAATAAAACGCTTTCTTTTATCCATGAAAAACTTTGGATAAATAAAAAATTATATGCGATATACCATCAGGATAAAGCTCGGTTTGCAGGTTACCTGGATGACTATGCTTTTTTATTAAGCGCTATTATCACTAAATTACAAATGCACTGGGACACTGGCGATTTGCTTTTTGCCATTGAAGTAGCGGATCAATTATTAAATGAATTTATGGATAATGATGCAGGTGGTTTTTATTTTACTGCAAATGATCATGAAAAATTAATCTATCGTCCTAAAACACTTTCAGACGAAGCGCTGCCCTCTGGTAACGGCGTGGTCCTACATTGTCTTCTTATACTGGGTAATTTACTCGGTGAAACAAGATACCTGGATGCGGCCTATAAATTATTAACCTATGCCTGGGAAGCATTATCACAGCATCCTTCAGAACATATCAGTTTGATTTTCGGATTAAAAGAATATCTTGCGCCGCCTTACACTATCGTGATTCGAGGTCCTGCCAATGAAAGTTACCTATGGAAAGAAGTTTGTAAACAAAAAACAAATGCACATGTTTTTGCTATTCCAGATAGCGAACAAAATCTTCCAGGTTTATTGAATCAACATCTTGTGCTTAATAAGACTTGTGCTTACATATGCAAAGGAACAAAATTTCTTAGTGTTATTGATGACGTTTTGAAATTAAAACAATTATCTTAAAAGGAGAGAATGAATGAAAATATTAATAACAGGTGCGACCGGTTTTATTGCATCACAAATTATCACAGATTTACTCATAAAGGGACACTCGGTTACCTTATGTGTACGAAACCTCGGTCATGCAAAGAATTTATTTCCCGAAGCAAAAATAATAAAGTGTAATTTCGTAAAGGATACTTCAAGTGAAATATGGATTCCTCGACTAAAAGATATTGATATTGTTGTTAATTGCGTTGGTATTTTACATCATCCCAATAAAAAAATTATCTGGGCAATTCATAATGATACACCGCGCGCACTATTTGACGCTTGTGTTAAAACACATGTTAAAAAGATCATACAAATCTCGGCTCTTGGAATTGATAAAGTCGATGTTGATTATGCCATGAGTAAAAAATCAGCGGATGATTATCTACTGGGATTATCTATCCAATCCTTGATTTTTCGGCCCTCTTTAGTCTACGGCAAAAGCTCGTACGGCGGGACTTCTCTTTTTCGTGGACTTTCCGGGTTACCTTTTTTTATTCCAACTCCTGGGAAGGGTCAACAATCATTTCAGCCTATTCATATAAACGATTTATCTAAAGCGGTTGTAAACTTAATAGAGTCTTCGCAGAAAAATACGCTTTTATTACATGCGGTAGGTCCTAAGCAAACCAATTTAGGTGACATTTTAAAAAATATTCGCGCATGGTTAGGTTTTAAAAAAGCGATGATATTCCATATCCCATTTTGGCTTATTTGGCTAGGAAGCTTTTTTGGGAATTTTTTACCGAATTCTTCCATGAACAAAACATCATACAAGATGTTAATGCAAAACAATGTTACGACAGATGCGGAAGTTAAACACTTTACTGAAAGCATTGGTTTTACACCCAGAGATTTCTTAACCGGGCTTTATAGTCAACCGAGCAGCGTACAAGATCATTGGCACGCCAGACTTTATTTTCTGAAGCCATTGTTACAAATCAGTATTGCTTTTATCTGGATTTATAGTGGATTTTGCAGTTTATATGAAATGGATACAATTTATCCCATAATGTCGTACGCTGGAATTAATCCGGATTGGCAGTCTTTTCTTCTCTATGGAGCGAGTATTCTTGATATTTTGCTAGGATTTGCGACATTGGTGAGCTTTCAATTAAAAAAAGTAGGTATACTACAATGTTTTATTATTATAATTTATACGATATACATTTCATGGAAAATACCAGTCATTTGGTTAGATCCTTTTACACCTCTTGCAAAAAATATTCCGCTTTTTGTGGCCACTTTAATTATGATTTCACTGGAGTCTGACCGTTAATGCTTTATCTTGATCTCAAATTAGTTCACATTCTAAGTTCGACTGTTCTCTTCGGCACAGGACTTGGAACAGCGTGCAATTTATATTTTGCCAATAAAACGTGTGATGTCTATTTGATTGCAAAGACAGCCCGATATGTTGTCATCGTTGATTGGATTTTTACAGGAACATCGGGGGTGATACAACCATTGACTGGGTTTTGGATGGTATATCTGAATGGATATTCATGGATGACGTTTTGGGTTTTAGGGAGTATTATTGGGTATTTGATTGCGGCTTTTTGTTGGTTTCCTGTTGTATATCTACAGATTAAAATACGGGATTTAGACGAGACGGCATACCAGAAAAAAACGAAACTGCCTGCATTGTATCATCGTTATTTTCGATATTGGGTTTGGCTCGGTTGGCCTGCGTTTATTAGTCTTGTAGTTGTTTTTTATTTGATGACAAATAAACCCATAAAATTCATGTGACTCCCCAGGTTGTCATCCCGAGGAGCGCTCTTTGCGACGAGGGATCTCCATCCAGTTCTTGGGCTTTTAGCAAACATCTTCGCAAATGTCTTTCCATGGAGATCCCTCCTCACAAAGAGCGCTCCTCGGGATGACACCTGGGGAGTTACCAAATACTTTGGATTACTCTTTGCCTCATAAGACATTTTCAGTTATTATTTTGAAAATTAAATAATAAGGATTTTTTATGCATCGACAGAGTTGGCCATTAACTACCAAAGCATTATCTTCTTTATCTAAAAGTCTAACTGAGCTGAAGATTTCATCTTTTAGAGAGGTTAAAAATGAAGAATTAATTGATCAGGTTGTTGCCGAAGCAGAAAAATTATTTGTGGACGGCCATAAGAAACACGAAGAGTTGAAAGAAAACATTCAAAAAAATCCCTCTATAATAGATAAAATTCGCCCTGATACAAAAAATGGATGTTTTCATCAATATAAAGATAATAATTTTATTTCCTATGATGCAAATCAAATTGAAGGAACAAATTTTATCGCCTCAGCTGGCCCCAAACCCTTAGATGTGGGTAACTTTCTTAAAAGCATGGCATTTAACAACCATTTAGAGATCAAAGAAATTGTTGCTTTAGGTGCGTACTTGGGTAGTGATTATTATGAGGAATCTCAGGATTTTTGTGATTATATGTCCGAATCAAACATTTTTTTTAATCATTCTGATTTCATTGTTGTCGATGTAGACAAAATATCAGGACAAATTGATAGGACACTCCTGGGTCTATGCCTTCCTCAAACCATCGTGAAATCCAAATTAACTCTTAAGTTATATGAAGGGGAATACACGACGTTCACAGCACATGAGCTGGTAAAAATAAAAAAGATGAATGTCACCCTCTACCCTTTATCGGATGGTCGACCCATTAAGTTATCACAAATGAAACCAGGACAAGAATTAGAACAAACATTAGAAATTCTCTGGCAACTTTTTCAAAAATCATTAAAAGAATATATCGTTGTACATTGTGCTGCTGGTTTAGGACGTACAGGCCATTTGATATTATTTCTAGAGCTTTTAAAACATTATGACGAAATTTTTGCGAGCCAGGATCCTGTTATCATAGCTAAAGAAATTCTTAAAGTCCTGGAACGTCTTCGCAAGAATAGACCTTCTCTAGTCCTTGAGATAAGCCAATTTAGTCATGCGATTCGAAATACAGAAATATTACACCGCTATGATTTAAGGAATAGGAACGTTCAGCACTCCGTATTTTCTCAAAATTACGTATTATTTAACCAACTCCAACCCTTAAGACCCCAGTCATCCGACATTCGCGTTCCCATAACAAATACTTTATAATGTTAAGAATAACATCAACTATACAATTTATGACTCAACATGCTATTAATTTGACCGATTTTACCTATGCGGAGTTATTCCACGCAAACGGGTTAAAAAAACTCGACCAACAATTTTTAAGCCGTCTTAAACGGATAAACCTAATCCTCTACAATGATTTAATGGCCTATCGCGATGAAACAAAACCGTTTTCTCCGCTTATGGTCAGTGAGTTATTAATTGCAGCTGCCCCTATACTCGATGATTTTCTCGTTGAATTATTTAACATTGAAGATGCCGCCGCCCTGGCGCAAGCACAAACACTTGCGAATAACCCAGTTTCTGCATTTAAAAAATTCTTTGTTCTAAGACGGGCTAAAAAACAATGTCAGAATATTAAGAATTTACCTCCTTTTTCAGATTTAAATACCTGGTTAAATGAACAATTAACAAAATCTCCCTTTAAAACCTCTGACTTAGAACTAGCTATTAGCTTGTTAGCAATCGATTATATTACACAACCCGAAAAATTCCCCAATGAGATCGAAAAATTAACCGCATGGTGCACACATGCACTTCAAACACCCGAGGCCATGTCCATCGTCAAAAACTGGACTAGTTTTCGACTTCCAGAACGTATTGATTATCAGAATCTTGTTCCCTGTGTTATTAAGTCAGATGATAAGCTGGATCGAAGAGCCGCGCCTCTATCAAAATTAAAATTCCGTGATGGTTTTAAATTAACAGACCCGCGAATGAGCAGACGTGAAGCACAAGATGAAGTCAATTATTGTATTTATTGTCACGATCATGATGGCGATTTTTGTTCTAAAGGATTTCCTGTAAAAAAAGGAGATCCATCACAAGGATTAAAAAAGAACCCATTAGACATCACTTTAACAGGATGCCCATTAGAAGAAAAAATTTCTGAAATGCACGTATTAAAACGCGATGGAAATACGATTGCCGCTCTCGCCATCATTATGATAGATAATCCCATGTGCCCTGCCACGGGTCATCGCATATGTAATGATTGTATGAAAGCCTGTGTTTATCAAAAACAAGATCCAGTGAATATTCCCCAAATAGAAACACGCATTTTAATCGATGTATTACATCTTCCATGGGGTGTGGAAATTTACGACTTATTAACACGCTGGAACCCATTACGGCAAAAACAATGGGCCATGAAACCCTATAACGGATTAAAAGTCATGATTGCTGGTATGGGACCAGCGGGTTTTACACTGGCTCATCATTTATTGCTAGAAGGATTTGCCGTGGTTGGATTTGATGGATTAAAAATCGAACCACTTCCTGAAAAATTAATTAAAGAACCTATTTATCGCTTTGAAGACTTAAAAGAATCTCTCGATGCACGTTTAATGGCAGGATTCGGCGGAGTAGCTGAATATGGAATAACAGTACGTTGGGATAAAAATTTCCTCAAATTAATTTATATTAGCTTAATGCGCAGACCTTACTTTCAAGTATTTGGCAGCACTCGTTTTGGCGGAACCATCACAATCGATGACGCTAAAGAAATGGGTTTCGATCATTTTGTCATCGCAGTCGGTGCCGGTTTACCAAAAGCCCTGGATATTCCTGGCAGTTTAGCGCCCGGTATGCGGCAAGCCAATGATTTTTTAATGGCATTGCAATTAGGCAATGCCGCAAAAATGGAAAGTCTTACCAATATCCAGGTGCGCCTTCCAGCCGTTATTATTGGAGGCGGTTTAACTGGCGTTGATACGGCAACCGAAGTCCAAGCCTACTATATTACACAAGTGGAAAAAACACTCTCTCGTTATGAAAAATTAATAGCAGCCTATGGGGAAAATGATGTAGCGTCTCAATGCGATCCTGCCTCCGTTGAAATTTTAGAAGAATTTCTTTCGCATGGAAGAGCGGTACGCAAAGAACGTGAGTGGGCTAAAGAGAATGGACTCAAACCCAATTTTATAAAATTAATTCATCAATGGGGTGGCGTCACCATTGTATATCGTAGACATATGCAAGAATCCCCTGCTTATATTAATAACCATGAAGAATTAGCTAAAGCACTTGAAGAAGGCGTTTTTTATCTTGAAACTCTTGAACCCGCTCACGTTGATCTGAATCATTTTGGACATGCGGAGACCCTGGTTTGCAGGCGACGTATTAAAAAAAGCGATACCGAATGGGAAATAGCTGCCGAAGAAATTAAAATTCCCGCGCGTTCTATTTTTGTTGCAACGGGAACCCAGCCTAATATCGCCTATGAATTTGAGCATCGCGGTACTTTTATGCGTCTTGGATTGCAATATCAACATTATGAAGAAAAAAACGGCGAATTAGCCATCCCACACGGTATTACACATTGCAAAGAATCTTATTTCGGGCCATTTACCTCCTATCATAAAGAACATTTTAGAGTAAGTTTAATTGGCGATACTCACCCCGTTTTTCATGGCAGTGTCGTAAAAGCCATTGCATCTGGTATGCGAACATATCCTAAAATTTTGCAAATTCTTAAAAATAAAATGCAAAAGTTGGGTGATGAAAATGAATACCAGTTATTTACAAAAGAAATTAGTATGCAATTTAACTCTCGCGTCAAACACATCGAACGTCGTACAGAAAACGTCATTGAATTAACGGTGCAATCACCTTTGGCAGCAAAACATTTTCAAGCGGGACAATTTTATCGATTACAGAATTATGAAACATTTGCTCCACGAATCGATCATACCTCTTTACAAATTGAGCCCGTTGCATTAATAGCGGCCGATGCTGATAAAGAGCAAGGTTTGTTAAAATTTATTATCATTGAAAATGGAGCTAGTTCAAAATTATGTGCTACTTTTAAGCCTGGCGATCCTGTTTCACTCATGGGCCCGACGGGTGTACGCGCTAAAGTTTCACATCGGCATGAAACGGTATTAATTATTGGGAATCAAATAAGCATCGCATTAGTCAATAGTTACGGCCGTGCTTTACGTCAAATGGGTAATCGCGTTATTTATCTTGGAAATTTCAAAACAAAAGACGAACTATATTGCCAAGAAGCATTAGAAGATGTGACGGATTTAATAATTTGGTCTACAAAAGACGGCGATCTTATCAAAAAAAATCGCATTGCAGATTATTCAACAAAAGGCGATCCGATTGATATTTTATTAGCTTATGCAAAAGGAAAATGCGATCCAGAAAAATCACATCCTGAGATTTCTTTAACGGATGTAGACCGTATTTACATCATTGGAAGCACCGATTTAATGCGGCGTTTTCAGGAAGCGAGGAACAATGAATTAAAAGAATATTTGATTAAAAATCCCCGTATCTATGGTTCTGTTTATAGTACCATGCAATGTATGTTAAAAGGCGTGTGCGCCCAATGCCTGCAATGGCAAATTGATCCTGAAACTAGGAAACGAACCAAAGCTGTTTTTGCCTGCTCATGGCCAGAACAACCATTAGAATTAATTGATTTTGACAACCTTGACGAACGCCAAATCCAAAACCGGCTGCAAGAAACGATCAGTCATTTATGGGTAAATTATCTATTTAAGCAATATTCCATCGCTCGGGTGTAACAAACATCCCGGCAGACCCGATCTAGCGTTATGGTGTAACCCTAATCGACGAAATATGACTTTTAGGGTTTTTACTAGATTAATTAGGGTTTTCATACAATTTCTTTTTATTTAACCGGAACTTGGCACCAGGTCGACCCACAGCATGGATGTGTTGGCGTCCCTCCGAAGTAGCATTCCCAATTTCCATCATAGATGATGGGAACTCCAGAGGGAGGTATAATAACTGTCGCGTTATTTCCACTAGCATCAGAAACCTGGAAGTAAGCACCACGTCCTACTAGATTATAAGGTACGGGGTTCAGAGGAAGGTTTGTATCATTGATGTAAGGAACACCCTCTTCATCATAGGCGATCAATATCGCAAGGCCTGTGAAAGTCCAGAAAACCCCAGAATGCAAAGTGACCTTTTTGATTTGAACCGTGGGTATTACTGACATATCTCGGATTTCATATTCGGTGGGACTCAAAAATTTCAGGTGATGCACTTGCCCCGTGGTCATGGATAAAGATTGTGTATAAAGGAAATCGGATGCTAATTCTTTTGCTTGTGTATTAACATTGAGTGAAGAGGGCCAAAAAGAAATAACAACAAAGGCTATCACGCTTGAAACGACAAGAACGAAGACTAATTCAAATATACCAAACCCCTCTATACGAGGATCCTCTTTTAAGTTTCTCTTTCTATTTTTCTTAGTGTAGAGCATTTTGATGTCCTCCATAGTAGCAATGTATTTTAAGGACATCATCATCCCCGCTGTATAATTATAGCTCATATTTCTAATAAATCCAGTGTCTAATCTATTGATAACCTATTGAATATACGGAAGAAAGCTGGGTCGTCCATCCAGCTTCATGAGATAATTTTCATAAAATCAATACTCTGAAATATTTACAATTTTCACACCCTCCCTAGACATTTCTTCAAACGCTTTCGCGCTATCCTCTTCTTTAAGATTGACACCTCTACACGCGTCCTTAATGACATACGTATTAAATCCCAGCCTAACCGCATCCAAGCATGAGTATTTAACACAATAATCAGTCGCAAGCCCCATCATATGGACATCTTTAATACCCTGTTCGTGTAAATAAGAAGCTAATCCCGTCTCACTTAAATGGGCATTGTCAAAAAAAGCACTATAACTATCGATATTTTTATTTGACCCTTTATAAAAAATTTTATTAATAGGAGCGGTATTAAGATCAGGATGAAATTCTGACCCTTTCGTTTCTTGAATGCAGTGATCAGGCCATAGTATCTGCTTAATATCTCCTATCGTAATGATCTCATTTACTTTTTTTCCGGGATGATTTGAAGCAAAACAGAGATGGTCCTTAGGGTGCCAATCTTTTGTCGCAACAACGAGATCAAAACAGCCGGATAATCGATTAGCCAAGGGAATAATAGCATCCGCATCCGGTACTTCCAAACTGCCTTTGCTGCAAAAATCGTTTTGTAGATCGATTAATATTAGTGCAGATTGATCTTTTATCATATTTCACCTTTTTTAGACTAAGATGTTGCTGCGAAATAAAAACACTGTCATCCCCGCGAAAAAAACACTGTCATCCCGCGAAGGCGGGGATCCAGTGTCGCAACAGCAACTAAGGTTGCTGAAAGAGCATCATACGGGCTATTATATAGAGTTATTTCAGCTAAATGAATAATCATGAACCTAAAAACGAATGGTATAACCAATCTTAGCGATCTGGGGTTGTTAAAAGTGGAAGGCGCGCGCGCTAAAGAACTTTTGCAAGGTCAATTAACCTGTGATCTTAACGACATTTCCCCCACTCAAACCCGTTTGGGTGCACACTGTAATCCACAAGGGCGTATCATAAGCTTATTCCGGCTATTTTATTTTAATCAAAGCTATTATTTACAAATGCCCATAGACACCATTCCCTTCGCAGAAAATGCGTTAAAAAAATACGCAGCCTTTTTTAAGGTTCAATTAAAAAATGTCAGTGATCAATTTATTCAAATGGGATACTGCGGTGATACATTAAAAAAGTACGTTGAAATTCTTCCTGACACCATAGATCAAATGGTGCTATCTAATGATATGCTCATCACAAAAATACCGGGAGGAATTCCTCGTTTTATTTTAATAGGCGAAGTTCCTGCCCCACCCTATTTTGAAAAATGTCCTCACGTTTCTCCTGATGCTTGGAAATATCTGAATATAAGAGCCTCTCTTTCCCAAATTTACCCCGAAACAATAGAAAAATTTTTACCGCATGAAATTAATTTACCGCAGTTAGATGGGGTCAGTTTCGAAAAAGGATGTTACACAGGACAAGAAATTATTGCGCGCATGCAATATCGGGGTAAATTAAAAACAAAACTAGTATGTGCATCGATCATTTCTGATTTTAAACCTAAAATTGGCCAGGATATTTATAACGAATGCTCGGTTGCAGGTTCCATTGTAGATTATTGCGACAAAGGCGATAATCAGTATGATATTCTGGCTGTGACGAATCCGAATGACACTATTTATCTTGATCCACTAAAAAAATATCGTATACACTTTATAGGTAATAATATCAATGTCTAAAAATAAAATACGTATCGTGCTAGCTCAACTCAATCTTTTTGTCGGAGATATAGAGGGAAATGTGGCTAAAATGATTAATGCCGCAAAAAAAGCCCGTGATGAATTAGGAGCGAAAATAATTGTTTTTCCCGAGCTCAGTATAACAGGTTATCCTCCTGAAGATTTACTATTACGTCCTGGGTTTATTAACGAGGCTGAAAAAGGACTTGCCCACTTTCAAAAAGAAGTAAGAGAAATATACTGCATCGTTGGACACCCAAAAAAGACGGAAGAAGGTCTCTATAATGCCTGCTCGGTTATTTATAATAATACCATTCTTGGATGCTGCTTAAAGAAGTATCTTCCCCACCACGGCGTATTTGATGAATGGCGTTACTTTATTCCAGGGAATTCAGCTTGTGTCATTCCTATTCTAGGCGTACCCATTGGAATTATGATTTGCGAAGATATATGGTACGAATCCCATATACAAAAAATAACAGAACAAGGTGCGCTTATTGTTTTATCACTCAATGCTTCACCTTTTGAAATAGATAAACATAAACAACGTCATCTGACTCTGGCAAAGCGTACGGACGAGACTCATCTTCCTATTATTTATGTGAATATGGTAGGTGGACAAGATGAGCTTGTGTTTGATGGGGGCTCTATGGTAGTAAATCAAAAAGGGGAAATTTCGGAACATGCTGGATTTTTTAATGAAACACTATTGCCTGTCGATATTGAAATCGTGGGTAAAAAAGTGCTTATAGAATCTAAAAAAATTTCTATTCCTAAAACTAAAGAACTCATTTATGAGGCACTAAAATGTGGTGTTCGAGATTATGTACACAAAAATGGTTTTAAAGAAGTCCTCATTGGTGTTTCAGGCGGCATTGATTCAGCTCTGACATTAGCCATAGCAGTCGATGCACTGGGGAAAGAAAATGTGACTGCCATCCTCATGCCCTCGCGTTACACAGAAAACATCAGTATGGAAGATGCGTTAATACTCATAAAAAATCTCGGCGTCTCTCACGAAATCATTTCAATTGAGCCTGTTTTTAAAAGCTTTCTGGAGAGTTTAGAGGGAAACCTAAATCATATCACTGAACAAAACCTACAAGCACGCGCTCGTGCTGTTCTCTTGATGGCGCGTTCGAACAAAACAGGAAAGATCGTTCTAACCACGGGAAATCGTAGTGAATTAGCAGTAGGTTATACCACCTTATATGGCGATATGGCTGGTGGTTTATGTGTTTTGAAAGATATTCCTAAAACATGCGTTTATCAATTGGTTGATTACCGCAACAAAATTAAACCCATCATACCCCAACGAATTAGGGATCGACCTCCCACAGCTGAACTTGCTCTCGATCAAAAAGACGAGGATACTTTGCCACCCTATTCTATTTTAGATCCTATTTTAGCGCTTTATGTGGATCAAGAGAAAAGTATAGAAGATATAGTATCGCTTAAGTTTGATTCTGAAACTGTAAAAAAAGTGGTGAATCTCATTCATAAAAGTGAATACAAACGAAGGCAATCACCCATTGGTATTCGTATTCATCATAAAGCATTTGGACGTGACCGCCGTTATCCTGTCTCTTCCGGATTTAAGGAGTAATAATTTATGTATACAAGAAAAGGTGAAGTTTCAATTGATACTGATTGCGCGGTTGTATTAAATAAAACAAGGACAAAAGAGGGCTATATTCAAGGAACATTATACAATAAAGACAATAAATCTATTATGGATTTTGAGAAAAAAATCCTTTTTACTCCTGGCCTGGCCGGTTGTATAGCGGCTTATATCAATACAGACCACCGCATTTTTATTTTGCATGTATCCCCTGCGCAAGCCAAAGCACAAAAAGATAGAAAAATCGAACCCTACCTCCATCTCAAAAATAAACTCTCTGAAAAAATAAAAAACATACAAATATTTGGACATACGGAAAATTTTGATGAAAAAATTTTCCAGGAAGCGATAAAAAACTATGGCATTGAAATGGAAATGAAGGAACCTATTCAATTGATGAAATCGCCAGCTGTAGATGATTTATTTCATGTAGAATTCAATTTTGCTCAAAATAACATAGAAGTCTCTGTGGGTAGTGGAGAGGCGGATGATATAGAAGGGCCCAAAAGAGTCTACCCCACGCCGAGGTAAAAAAACAGATACCGAAATGACAAATTTCACCCACTTTGTCATTCCCGCGAAGGCGGGAATCCATTAATAATGGATCCCCGCCTTCGCGGGGATGACAGAGTTTTACATTTAGCAACAGCAACTAGATACTTACAAAAAATCTGCATCAATTATTAGACCTACGGTGCAAGGACCCGTATAATAGTCGCAAATTTTTTATTCGAGATAGGAGTGTTCTATGTCATTACGCACACATTTTAAAAATGAAAAACCGCTTAATAAATTAGCTGACGATTTCGATTGGTGGATGAAAAATACCAGAGGACATAATTCAAGCGATGCAGAAGAACTTCTGGACTGGTTGTATATGAATAAAGGATCAGAACACATTAAGGATTATAACCATTTTTGCGTACTGGCAAAAGAGATTGCAAAGAAAGGATATAAAACAGACACAGTGATCCCTGAAGCAAATTTTAACAAGTCCATTGACAAAGCGAAGCAAAGAGAAATAGATCGTAAACTATATGAAGAACTTAAATACGAGGATATAGCTAACCCTAATCCTCGTAGAAATTTTTAAACTTTCCCCACTTCCGTCATCCCGCGGCTTGACTGCGGGGCGACGAAAGCTGTAGGGTGGGCAAAGGAGCGCTTTTAGCGACGTGCCCACCGAGCGGCGCCGCTTGGTGGGCACGTCGCTAAAAGCGCTCCTTTGCCCACCCTACATTTTTACCATTTTTAACATTTTTAGCATTTTTAACATTTTTAGCATTTTTAGCATTTTTAACATTTTTAGCGTTTTTAGCATTTTTAACATTTTTAGGATTTTTAACATTTTTAGCATTTTTAACATTTGTAACATTTTTAGGCTTCCATCGCCTTTTTGATATAATCAGAATCCGGATAATTATACAACAACACATTATAAGCATCCTGTTCATCTTGTGTCAGATGCAGCGCCCGGTAAGACTTCACCATGATCACCAATGCCTCAGGAACTAACGGTGACCCTTGATAATGCCTAATCACCAACGTAGCACGGTTTGCCGAAGCAACATAAGCACCTCGTCTATAATAATATTGAGCCACTTGCAACTCATGCTCTGCTAATACATTTCGAAGATAAATCATATATTGATAAGCCGCGGGCGCATAATAACTGTTAGGAAATGATGCCACTAACTCCGCAAAATCATCATACGACTTTTTAATTTGATTTAAATCACGTGTTGCTAAATTAATAGTAAAAATACGCTCAAAAATACCTAAGTTTTGATAATAATTAGATAAGCCCCGCATATAATACGCATAATCTACATGCAGATCGGTAGGATGGGCATGTATAAACCGGTCCGCTGCCGTTTCAGCCAGAGCATAATCCCCTCGCATATAATAAGCATAAATAATATGTAACTGGGATATCTGCGTATTCCGCCCTAATGGATATTGCACATCAAGCGCTTCAAAACGTTTGATCGCTTCCTGATAACTTCTGTCCCGCAATGCCGATTCACCACGCTTAAAAATGGTGTCGGCGGATTCCCCTTTATATGTTTCTGCCGGGTCAGTCACCCCTGCGCAACCCGATAATAAAGAAATACCTAAGGAAATAGTGATACACTTAATATAATTAAAAAGTTTCATCTTTTGTTTTCCATGTTACCCTAAACGAATGGCGTGCATTGTAAACGAAATTTTGTCATCATTCACGCTAATCATTAAAAGAAGTCAATTATGCCAGAAAAAATAGAAAAAATAATAGTTATTCCTGACGAACTAGGCGGGATGCGCTTAGATCAAGCACTTGTTAAATTACTAACCGATTTTTCGAGGACTACGATCAAAGATTGGATAGATAATGCGGAAATAACCGTCGACGACAAAAAACCCAAAGCATCCCAGACAGTAGTCGGTGGTGAAACTATTATCATACAAGCTCATTTAAAACAACAACCTGAGTGGGATGCTGAACCTATCGCATTAAATGTTGTATTCGAAGACGATGCTCTCATTGTGATTAATAAACCAGCAGGCATGGTAGTACATCCGGCTGCAGGCAATCCATCGAATACCTTGCTTAATGCATTATTGCATCATGCACCCGAATTACAGCTATTACCGCGAGCAGGGATTCTTCACCGATTAGATAAAAATACCTCGGGCCTTCTAGTCATTGCCAAAACAGCAAGTTCTTTAAAAAACCTATCCCAACAATTAAAATCACGCCTCATTTCCCGTATTTATCAAGCTGTTGTTAGCGGTGTCATAACCAGCGGCGGGACGATTGATGAACCGATAGGAAGACATCCATTACAACGAAAGCGCATGACAGTCATTGAGACAGGAAAAACTGCGATCACCCATTACCGTGTTCTTGATCGATATCGCGCCCATACTCGAGTCAAAGTCCAACTGGAAACAGGACGCACACATCAAATCCGTGTCCATTTTGCTCATATACACCACCCTTTATTAGGTGATCCTACGTATAATGGCCGATTACAATTACCAAAAGGGGCCTCCCCTGCTCTTATAAAACAACTTCGCCAATTTAAAAGGCAAGCTTTACACGCCTGCGAACTGGGATTCATTCATCCAACTACACAAAAACCGATGGTCTGGCAAGCGCCTTTACCGGATGATATGCATACATTGATAGAATATCTGAAAGAAGATCAAAAAACCCATGAATAAATCACCTTACATCGTACCAGATTGGCCTCTACCGCCCCATATTCAAGCTTATTCTACATTGAGACAGTGTGGATTTAGTGAATCACCTTACGATAGTTTTAATTTAGCCGCACACGTAGATGACAACCCAGAGCATGTACAAAAAAATCGCGATCACCTCAAGGCATTATTACACTTACCCACAGAACCTATCTGGATTCAACAAACACATAGTACGATTGCATCCGTAGCTGTCCCAGAAAATCGTGGAAAAGAGGCGGATGCCACTTTCACGAATCAACCGAACCAAGTGTGTATTGTTCTTACGGCAGATTGTTTACCCATTTTACTCTGTGATCATAAAGGAACGAAAGTGTCAGCCATCCATGCTGGCTGGCGCGGCTTATTCAATGGGATTATTGCAGAAACTTTAAAAAAAATGGATTGTAAAAAAACAGAGATTCTTGCCTGGTTAGGCCCTGCGATTGGTCCAACAGCCTATGAAGTAGGAAATGAAATTCGTGATATTTTTATGCAAAGTGATACCCTCTCCCACTCTGCCTTCACTCCATCAAAAAACGGACGCTGGATGTGCAATCTTTATGCAATTGCCCGCATACAATTGCAAAAACAAGGTATCCATTCTATCTACGGAGGGACGCATTGCACGTATTCAGATGCACATAATTTTTTCTCCTACCGACGTGATGGCATAAAAACAGGCCGAATGGCGACTTTAATCTGGATTAACGACCCTATTACCGGGTAAGATAGTTGCTGTCGTGATACCTTTGTCATTCCCACGAAGGTGGGGATCCATCCATCACGCCACTTTCGTCGTCCCGCGGCTTGGCTGCGGGACGACGGCGCAGACAAGATACCTAAAATAATTTTTATGAGGAAAGAGACTAATGGGTAAGATACATTCAAAAATGGTTATGTTATTTCTCTGTTTATTCAGCCTTACATGCTTTGCCAGTGCCCCTCCCATGAGCCTGGCTCCCATGATTGAAAAAGCATCCCCTGCTATCGTCAATATTCGGGCACAAATCAAAGTATCTGACTTTGAAACATATATGCGTCTTCAAAAAGAAAGACAAATGCAAGGCAATAAAGGAGAAATTCCAAATACAGTGGTCTCTATTGCCTCGGGTGTGATTGTAGATGCAGAAAAAGGCTATATTTTAACGAATGCCCATGTTATTGCTGATGCTCAGGCGATTAATCTTATCTTAAGTGACGGTCGGCATTTTAATGCGAAACTCATTGGTTTTGATAAACCTTCAGACATTGCGTTACTTCAAATTAAAGCAAAAAATTTGACTGCCATTCCAATCAGTGATTCGAATAACTTGAAGGTAGGCGATATTGTCGCAGCCATTGGTAATCCTTTTGGTTTAAATCAGACGGTCACATCAGGGATTGTCAGTGCTTTAGGACGCACAGCCCTTGGGATTGAAAGTTTTGAGAATTTCATTCAAACCGATACATCCATTAATCCGGGCAATTCAGGAGGCGCCTTAATTAACGTTAATGGAGAACTCGTCGGTATTAACACAGCGATACTTGCCCCAAACCAGGGGAATATTGGTATTGGGTTTGCGATTCCATCCAATATGGCAAAAAGTGTTATGTCGCAGCTTATTCAATATGGCAATGTGCATCGAGGTGTATTGGGTATTGGCGCGCAAGATATTACACCGGAGTTGGCTACTGCATTTAATTTGAATGCGAAAAAAGGGGCGGTTATTACTTTAGTGATGCCTAATTCACCCGCCGCACTGGCAGGGATGCAGCCGGGTGATATTATTACGGCTATTAATAATGCTCCAGTAAAAAATGCCAATGAAGTTGTCAATATAATTGCTTTCTTAAGAGTTGACTCTAAAGCATCTATTAATGTATTAAGAAATAACAAATCATTTTCATTTAATATTGTTATTACCGATCCTAAAAAACGTAAAGAACTCAGTGAAAAAGTCGATCCATTTCTCTATGGGGTTGGTTTAAAAGATTTGAGCTTAGTGAGTCCCATTCATGGAACAGTCAATGGAGTTTTAGTTCTGTCGGTAGAAGAGGACAGTAATGCATGGCGTGCGGGTATGATTCCGGGCGATGTGATTGTATCTGTGAATCAGCAGAAAACAACTGACCTCGTCAGCTTAAAAAAAGTGGTGGGAACAGCGAATACTAAGCTTTTATTAAATGTGTTACGGGGTGTGGGCGCGGTGTTTTTGTTAGTTACTACAGAGCAATAAAGATGCTAAAATGGATCTTAGTAGCAATCAGTTTAACTCTGTCAACCCCAGCCTTTTCCAAAGCCATTTTTAATATTGTGCCTGCTAGTATCAGTCCCATTGGCCTTACTGCTAGGGGAAATGCTATTTTGAGTTATACGGTAATAAATAATTCAAACTCTCCCATTAACAATATCACTATACAACCTGGTTATTTGGTTACGGATACATCATTTACTCTGTCTACAGAGAATAATACTTGTAACGGAATCAGTCTGGCACCATCAGCTAGTTGTACATTTAATATATCTATACAGAGCACACAGCCATCAGCGAACACCCTCTTGATACCGCGGGTTTGCGGCTATTCCGGAATAGTTTGTTCTGTTCCAATAGAAAGTAATCGGGTTAGTGTTCATACACTCACTTCAGTGACTTATAGCGCTTATATCGCTAATGCAGGTAGTAATACAATATCCATTTGCCCTGTCAATAACGATGGTTCTTTTGGCATTTGCACGACAAGCAACGGAAATGGTACTTTTGTTCGCCCTCAAGGGGTTGTCATTAACCCCGCTGGCACTTTTGCTTATATTGCTAACGGTGCTAATACTATATCTATTTGCCCTATTAATAATGATGGCTCTTTCGGAACTTGCATAGCTAGCACAGCGAGTGGAACTCTTAGCCAACCTACCGGAGTTGCTTTGGCTACATTGACAGCTGGCAGCTTTTTGTATGCCTCTAATTATCCTACTCACCTATTATCCATTTGTCCTATCAATAATGATGGTTCTTTAGGCGTTTGCACCACAACTACTGGAAATGGTACTTTTGATTTTGTTCAAGCTGTTGCTGTTAATCCAGCGAATACATTCGCTTATATAGCTAATGGTGATACCGTATCTATATGTCCTATCAATAATGATGGTTCTTTAGGTTTTTGCACGACAAGTACAGGAAATGGGACTTTTTCTACGGAAGGAATTAGTTTTAATTCATCGGGTACTTTTGCTTATATGGGTAATGTTTCCAACATTGCCAGTATTCCTTCTACGGTATCCATTTGTCCTATCAATAATGATGGTTCTTTAGGGTTTTGCACGACAAGTACTGGGAATGGCACCTTTGTTTCTAATTTCTCTTTTCAAGATGGTTTATACATGCTTAGTTTGAATAATTTCGGGTACATTCCAAATAATAACAACAATACAGTCTCGATTTGCCCTATGAGCAAAGATGGGAGTTCTATTAGTACTCCTATGAACCCATGTACCACATCAACGGGTAATGGAACATTTAATGTCCCAAACGGCATCGCTCTTACTTCGCTATTTTCGTCGTCCCGCACTTGAGCTTGTAGGGTGGGCAAAGGAGCGCTTTTTAGCGACGTGCCCACCAAGCAGCGCCGATTGGTGGGCACGTCGCTAAAAAGCGCTCCTTTGCCCACCCTACCCTAAGCTTGCGTTTAGGCTAATAGCGAGTGCCTGTGCGCTTAGCCGTGGGACCTTTAAATGATCATCCGTTGTTTCTGCTGGAATAGTTCCTAGCTGACCTGTACCTAAATTCATGTAATGATAATCCATCGCCACATCTAATGTTATATGCTGTTTAATATTTTGATAAATCTGATGTTGAATGCCTAACCCTACTTGATAAGCAAAAGCAGCAATGGTTTTATCGTTAAACGGGACTGTAGCAGGAGCCGCACCAAGCGATGAGTCTGTTGGCTTTTCTTGATAATCATAGGCTCGGTTCCATGAGACACCTAAGCCTCCAAAAATAAATGGCTGCCAAGAAAAAGAAGTAAAAATTAATCGCGGCATAATCATTAGAGGATAGCTTCTGACACGAAATTTATACTCTAATGTATCAAAATCCCCCCCACTAACAAACGGCTGTTCCGTGCCAGTCACGTGACCAAAACTGACATCATATAGCATTAAATTAAGGCTCAAGTTGAGGGGTTTATGGTAAATTTGTTCGAAAGTATGTCCTATACCTATACCCGCAAAAAAACCTGCTTGGTTTTTTTCATCATTGACATAGAGGCTGGTCACAAATTGATTGAGTTGAAGTGTCGTATTGTTTGATGGTCTAGAAAAAGCAGCACCACCTGTTAGACTCAGATCAACCTTGCCTGCCTGACAAAGACTTGTAATGAATACAAATAAGGTTGCCAGGCAAATCTTTTTTCTTTGCATATCAAAAACTCTATGAGTGGATTCTTTTTACAATAGATCATTATAAGGGTTGGGTTGTATAACCTCAATATAGGAGAGCAATATTATAAATTAATCTATCCAATTTTCTAATCTCAGTTTCGGTACGCGAGAGAATTCTTTCGTATTATTTGTCACTACTATCAAATTCATCGATAAAGCATGGGCGGCAATCCAAATATCATTATTACCAATGATTTTCCCACTTTTTTCCAATTGGCTACGAATATGAGCATAGAATTTCCCCGCATCGGTAGCCATCGGCAAAGGAGGTATCAGATGGATTAATTCTTGCAGAAGATCTTTTGCTTTTTTAGGGTAATGACTTTTTTCTGCACCATATAGCAATTCACCATACGTAACGGTAGACATGGCTACTTCGCCAATGGTAAGGGAAGCAAAACGCTTTAAAACACTTTCGGGTTTTTGCTTTGCAATGTAGATACAGATATTAGTATCCAGTAAGTAATTTAATTTCATTAGAAAGAATCTCTTTTTTGAGGGGGTAAATCTTCCCTGTCTTCAGAATAAAAATCATCGGGTAATTTAGTTAGTAAATCAAAAGCCTTAGATAAGTTAAGCGGGATCTCTCGCAAAATGATATCGCCATTTTTTTTAAAAATCTCCACTTCTTTGCCAGTAAATTGAAAATCTTTTGGTAACCTAACGGCTTGGGAATTACCCGATTTAAAAACTTTTGCATGTCTCATAAAGGCCTCACCATGTATATACACTAAGTATATACAATAATGGCAGAACCCGCAAGTCAGCGTATAGGATTCGCATAGCTTTAGAACTAATTATTAAATATTGACTAATTAATATTCCACGTATAGCATAAGGATAGGTGTTACGAGTTATACAAATGATTTTGTTTTAGTAGCGAAAAAAAATAGCTAAACCTGCATCAACATATCACTAATACCTGCCATTTTTGCAATAGAAATTAATTGTTCAGGCATATTTTTAAATGAAATGGATTTATTTTCGCGCTTAGCAAGTTTTATCCATTCGAGAAGCAGGGAAAGACCGGCGCTATTGACGAGCGTTACTTTTTCTAAATCGATATGCACCTTCTTGTGACTGGATAATAAAGGCAAACTTTGTTTCCATAAACTTCCAACCGTATGAAAATTCAATTCGCCAGAAACGATCAGGCCATCATTCTCACATGATATTTTCGCAGTCATGATCCACGACGCGAGTTGTGTTGTTTCAATTCACGGATTAAATCGTCCATGTTGGCTGCTGTGGAAAGCTTGTCTGCAAATTGAGATCGAAAACTTTCTAAAAGACTAACCCCTTCAACCGATATATCATATAATTTCCACACCGACCCATCAAAAATCAAACGGTAATTAACACCTACACCCGGGCCATCCGAACGTATAATTTGGCTTCTCACCGATACATTGGTTTTACCTTGATAACCCCCGCGCACAGGATAAAATTTGACTGTTTGATTATTATAATCCGCTAATGCAGATGCATAAGTGGAGACAAGCAATTTAGTAAATTCATCTTTAAATTGATCACGTTGACTTGGTGTCGCATTATTCCATGTATTACGAGGCAACACGCGTTTAGCCATATAGGCTATATCTGCATGGGGAACAATAATTCTATAAGTAAGAGAATAAACAACCGATGGATTTGTTTTTAAAGACGTTTTATTTGTCTTCAAACTCGCAATCATGCGATCTGCCAATGATTGAAGCAGATCATAAGGATTACCATCATTAGCCAAGGCTCTCGAAACGCCTCCCACCATCAATCCCAGGAAAACAAGCCATAATATAACGTGTTTTTTCATTGCATACCTCCTCTTCCCGTTTTGCTTTTTTCTGATTTATCAATGTTAAATAAAAATTGGCCGATCATTTTTTCTAAAATCATAGCAGAATGGGTTTCGCTAACTACACTTCCCGCTTTCAGATAGGAACTGCCATACATGGGCGTGATGGCAACATAATTATCACCTAATAACCCTGCTGTTAGAATACTAGCAGACGAATCATCCGGTATATCATTTACTCTAGAATCAATCCGCATAGTAACAATCGCACGATAATCCGATCGATCTAAATGAATATTCGTCACTTCACCGATCGTAACACCCCCCATTTTGATAGGAGCGCGCTTTTTTAACTGCCCAATATCATCAAATTGAGCCGTTATATAATAACCTTCTTTTTTAAAAAAGCTTGTTAAGCCACTGACTTTAAAGGCTAATATAATAAGAGACAGTATGCCTGCCAATAAAAATAATCCTACACATGTTTCAATCGTCCGCTGGGATAACATCACCATCCCCCTATCATCATTGCGGTTAATACAAAATCTAAACCCAAAATAGATAATGAAGCATACACTACTGTCCGCGTCGTTGCATTCGAAATTCCTGCCGATGTCGGCATGGAATGGTAACCTTGATATAAAGCAATCCAGGTGACAACCAACCCAAACACGATACTTTTATAAATACCCTTTAAGATATCTTCTTGAAAATCAACAGAAGATTGTGTATTCGACCAAAAAGCGCCGGCATCAAGTCCCAGCCATTTTACGCCGACTAAATACGCTCCGTAAATGGCTACGGTATTAAAAATAATAGTTAATATTGGCATGGAAATAAACCCACCCCAAAGTCGGGGTGAAATAACCCGGCGTATAGGGTCCACCGCCATCATTTCCATACTGGATAGCTGTTCTGTCGCTTTCATGAGCCCAATCTCGGCCGTTAAGGCAGACCCTGCACGACCTGCAAATAAAAGCGCTGTCACAACAGGCCCCAGTTCGCGAACCACGCTCAATGCCACCAGAGGCCCTAACTGTTGGGATGCACCAAATTTCACAAGAGTATGATACCCCTGCAAAGCAACTACCATACCAATAAACAAACCGGAAACCATGATAATTAATAATGAAAGCACACCTTCTGCGTAAATCTGCTGAAAAACTAAAGGTAAACCTTTTCGTATATTCGGCGGATAACAGATGGCGCTAAACAACAATATGCCTGCTTTCCCATAGTCTCTCAGCAACTTAATTCCAAGCCGCCCTAATGTTGTCACCTGAGCGATCACAATCCACTCCTTTCTAAAATATCCTGTTCCAAAGAAACCGCCTTATAATGAAAAGGAACAGGGCCATCCGGCCAACCATTTAAAAATTGTTGTAACTGCGGAGAACCATCTTCGTTTATTAAATTAGCACTCCCCTTTCCAATCAGTTTACCTTCTGCAATGACATAAACATGGTCTGCAATAGTCAGTATCTCTTGTACATCATGTGACACAACAATAGTGGTTAATCCGAGAGCATCATTCAAAGTACGCATCAGCTTTAACAAAACCCCCATGGTGATAGGATCTTGCCCAGAAAGAGGTTCATCATACATAATGAGATCGGGATCAAGCGCAATAGCCCTGGCCAATGCCACCCGTCTAGACATGCCGCCAGATAACTCACTGGGCATTAAGTGCCTCGCCCCGCGCAGCCCCACCATTTGCAATTTTAAAAGAACTAAACTTCGGATCATTTCATCCGACAAATTCGTATGTTCCCGCAGAGGAAAAGCCACATTTTCAAACACATCCAAATGACTAAATAACCCCCCGCTTTGAAATAACATGCCCATACGCTTTCGCAATGTATACAACTCGTTATTGGATAAATTATGCACATTTTTGCCTGCGGCAATGACTTGTCCTTTGGAGGGAGTAAGCTGCCCACCAATCAACTGCAATAAAGTAGTCTTACCTGACCCGCTAGGACCCATAATAGCTGTGATCTTTCCTCGGGGAATGACTATATCCACCCCGCGAAAAATGGGCCGGTCATTTCGACTGAAGTGCAGATGATTAATTTCAACCAGATTATCCATGGCGAGAGTATATACTAATGAGTGCACCTATAGTAAATTTTTTTATTATTTACTAAACCTTTCGTCAGGGGGATAATGCGGGTAAAATAGGCACCCTGGACATCCACTGAAGGCATTTATATGCAATCTGCTGAAAAATTTTGCGAATTGGGACGCGCGGTCATTGAAATTGAAGCAAACATGATAGGCAAACTCATTGACCGCATTGATCATAATTTTGCCGAAGCCTGTCAGTTACTCCTTGCTTGTTCCGGAAGAGTGGTGGTGATAGGTATCGGTAAATCCGGGCATATTGCAAAAAAAATTGCAGCAACATTGGCTAGCACGGGGACCCCTTCTTTTTTTATACACCCTAGCGAAGCAAAACATGGTGACTTTGGGATGATTACATCCAAAGATGTCTTACTCATACTGTCAAACTCGGGAGAAACAGATGAAATACTCGCTATACTCCCCTTTATTAAACGCCTTCAATTACCCTTTGTTGCACTCACGGGAAATTTAAAATCAACACTCGCCAAAGCCGCTTCCGTCAACATAGACGTCAGTGTAACCAAAGAAGCCTGCACGCTAGGACTAGCACCTACCTCGAGCACAACAGCGGCTCTTGTGATGGGAGATGCCTTAGCGATTACTCTACTTGAAAGACGAGGCTTTACGACGGAAGATTTTATACTCTCTCATCCGGGTGGAAGTTTAGGAAGGAAATTTTTACTAGTCGATGATATTATGCATAAAGACCTAGCTATTCCAAAAGTGGATTATGAATCTTTTTTAAAAACAGCGCTCGTTGAGATGACCCAAAAGAAACTTGGCATGACTACGATCATCGACAAAGAAGGTAGGCTCATGGGTATTTTTACCGATGGCGATGTACGACGTGCTTTTGATCATCATTCTGACATTCACAAAACACCTATTCATGAGATAATGACAAAAGAACCGAAAGTGATTCCTCAAGGGACCCTCGCAACAACCGCACTTAACATCATGGAAATCCATAAAATCACTGCTTTAATTGTAACAAATGAGAAAGACCATCCCGTGGGAGTCATTCATATGCACGATATTTTAAGCGCTGGAGTCGTATAAAATGCAGTCTTTAATAGAAAAAGCGGCGCCCATCCGACTTGTTATTTTTGATGTCGATGGTGTGCTAACAGCCGGTATTTTATCCTATGGATCGAGTGGTATCGAATCTAAACAATTTCATGTGCAAGATGGACAAGGAATAAAACACTTAAAAAAATCCGGTGTCGAAATCGCTATTATCACCACATGCCAATCAGACATCGTAAAACGAAGAATGGACGATTTAGGAGTTTCACATTTATATCAAGGTCAACTCAATAAACTTCCCGCCTATAATGATCTTAAGCAAAAACTGACATTATCCGACGAACAAATCGCCTATGTTGGAGACGATCTCCCCGATTTACCCATATTAAATCGCGTAGGATTTGCGATTACTGTTGCGAATGCACCCAAGATAATAAAAGAACATGTACATTGGGTAACAAAATTAAAAGGTGGAAAAGGCGCCGCGCGCGAAGTGTGTGATTTTATTATGTTGGCACAAGGAACCTATCAAAAAGTGATTGACTCCTATTTGGAGAGGTAAAGACTCTTGCTAACGTTAAAAAATATTATAATTGGATTATTATTATTTTTAGCGATTGGCTTAAGCGCATGGTCTATTTATTTATCCACTAATAAAAAACCATTCGTTATAGCGGACCCGTCGAAACCCGATGCTTTTATGGAAAATGTCAGTGCCATCTTGATTAATAAACAAGGATTACCTTATTTAAAAATAAAATCGCCAAAAATGATTCATTATAAGCACAATGATACCACCGACATTGACACCCCGCGAATCACTGTTTATCGCCAATCCCCTGAACCTTGGTATGTTGACTCTGATTATGCAAAAGCAACTCAGGGTATCGAAAAAATTTTTTTTTGGAAGAATGTGATTATACGCCATTCTAACGATCTTAAAGCACCAACCACCACGATGCAAACAGACTCTCTCACGGTATACCCCAGTAAACAAATTGCAGAAACGACCGATGCTGTTTTAGTCTTACAACCGAATACCACGATACAAGCGATTGGAATGTTTGCCAATTTGAAAGATGGAACAGTAAAATTGCTTGCCAATGCGCGGGGTGAATATGTACCAAAAAATTAAATTCGGAAGCTTAGCTCTCGCTTTATATATACTTTCTATCAGCATTTTTGCCTTACCCTCCGACCGCGAGCAAACATTGCACATTTTTGCAAACTCATCCTTTTTCAACTATAAAACAGGGATAGACATTTATGAGGGCGATGTGAAAGTAGATCAAGGTTCTACTCATTTAACAGGAGATCGTTTAATAACAAAAAAAAACGCCAAGCGCAAAATCATTTCCGCCATCGCTTATGGTATAAAAAAGAGAGCCATATTTAAAACCGAGCCTAAAAGCGGCGATAAGCCGTTAATTGCCATGGCAAAGATTATAAAACTCTATCCGGAGACCTCCCTTGTTATGTTAGAGGAGGATGTCAATGTTGCTCAAGGAGAAAATAGTTTTCATGGGCCTATAATCATTTATAATATGAAAGATCAAGTTGTATCAATACCCCCGTCAAAAAATGGGCGGGCAACTATTATCATTAACCCTAAACCACTTAAATCGCCATGAATATTTTACATGTTAATCAAATTAGCAAACAATATAAGTCACGACACGTCGTGAAAAATGTCTCGCTCTATTTAAAACGAGGCGAAATTGTAGGCTTATTAGGGCCAAATGGTGCGGGCAAAACAACTTCTTTTTATATGATCGTGGGTTTAATACCTTGTAATACGGGACAGATTTTATTAGATGAACGGGATATCACAAGCTTACCTGTGCACATCCGGGCAAAGTTAGGAATGAGTTATCTGCCTCAAGAGGCTTCTATTTTTCGTAAATTAAGCGTGGCTAACAACATCTTAGCCATCCTGGAATTACGCCAGGACTTAAACAAAACAGGGCGTTATGAAGCGCTGAATCGTCTTTTACGCGAATTTCACATTGAACATATACGAGATACGCTGGGCATTAGCTTATCTGGCGGTGAAAGAAGGCGTGTTGAAATTGCTCGGGCACTTGCGACCGAGCCGAAATTTATTTTATTAGATGAGCCTTTTGCAGGTATTGATCCTATTTCTGTTGTCGATGTTAAGCGCATCATCACACATTTACGAGAGCGGCAAATTGGCGTACTTATTACAGATCATAATGTGCGTGAAACACTGGATATTTGTGAACGGGCGTATATTGTCAACGAAGGCGAAATTATTTGCGAAGGCACGCCAAAAACGATCATGGACAATAAACAAGTTCGTGCAGTTTACTTAGGCGAGAATTTTAATTTATAGGAAGATTGATAAATATTATGTTACAAGAATCTGTTATCATACAAAATAAACTAGGGCTCCACACACGAGCAGCAGCAAAATTAGTAACGCTTGCCTCTAAATACGAAAGTAAAATTCAACTTCAATATAATAATCATCTGGCAGATTGTAAGAGCATTATGGCTATTATTTTGTTAGGTGTGACCAAAGGAATCACACTCAATTTAATGATTACAGGCGCTGATGAATTAGAAGCGCGGGATGCTATAGTCACTTTATTTAATAACCGTTTTGATGAAGCCGAATAAGCTTCGTAAGGATAACACTCATGACAAAGATTTTAGTGATTGAAGACAATAGTGATAATTTGACAGTGATGGAGTATTTACTCAGTAAAAATGGCTACTCAGTCTTCACTGCCGTTGATGGAGAAAAAGGAGTTGCTTTAGCAAAAAAAGAAATGCCTGACTTAATCATATGTGATATTCAGATGCCTATATTAAATGGATTTGAAGTAGTAAAAATAGTAAAAAATGATACTAAGTTACAACGAATACCCATTGTCGCAGTAACCGCTTATGCGATGGTAGGTGATCGAGAAAAAATTCTTTCCGCCGGCTTTAATCACTACATGGGTAAACCCATCAATCCTGAAGAATTTCTGGTTGAAATTGAGTCAATACTCCCTGCCGAATTGCGCTTGACAAAGCAAAAAATTGACTAAAAATCAATTTCTTGCTAATATTTAAGTATAAATGCAGGAGAAAATGTATGACTAAAATTCTGCCCCCAGTTGACTCTGATGATATTCTAAAAATGATTGAAGATGATGACTATAAAGAAACAATCATTTATAAACGATTAACAGAAATTGAAAATGGGATAAAAATCTTAAAAAACAACTACGACCAAGAAAACATTTCATCATTGATCACTATGATCCATAACTTTCGCGGTTCTCCCATCATGTTTGGGCGCAATTCGTTAATTCAAGTAGCCCAACAATTAGAAGTTTCTCTTAAACAGCATTTCGACCAAAATAAACCGATTGCACCCGATGAGTACGATGAAATTCAAAAACTCATTATTTTAATGAAAGAAGAAAGCCTTACAAAAGATGCTTCTCATAAATAATACCTGAGAGGAAAGTATGGGAAAAAAAATACTTATCATAGATGATGATGTTACGACATCAAAAATGTTAGGCGTAAAGCTCAAAAAAGCGGGTTTTGATGTTGTTATTGCCATGGATCCACTGTATGGTCTTAGAGCGGCGCATTCAGGAATGCCCGATATTATTGTTTTGGATTTACTAATGCCAGCTGGCGGCGGACTTTTCTTTTTAGATAAAATAACAAGATCTCCGACCACTACGATGATCCCCGTTATTGTCACCTCTGCAACTGAAGATAAAAAAATGATACAAGATGTATTAGAGAGGGGTATTATTTTTGTTCAAAAACCATATGATTTAGAGGCATTGATTGAAAAAATTAAATTGATACTTGAAGGTTCCATTGATAGTATTCCTGGAAATACACCTGATTAATCATTTAAAGGTGACCTAGAATGGATGCAAATAGAGTTAATTTCCTAAACATAATTATTCTTCTATCTGCTTTTATTTTAATTTTTCTTGGCTTTATTGTCATATTTGGCTGGTACACAAAAAACATCTACCTCCTTCAAATCAATCCTCAATTTCCCCCCATGCAATTCAATACCGCACTGGAGTTTTTATTAATTGGAATAGGGTTTCTAACTATACAAAAATGGCGGTATTTATCCTTAATCATAGGATTTTTTATTGCTTTAATAGGGTTTCTAATACTGATTGAATATGTGTTTTTAACTAATTTACATCTGGATGAGTTTTTCGTAAAATCCTTTATTAGCATACAATCTGCCTATCCTGGGCGTCCCGCCCCTAATACAGCCTTATGCTTTTTTCTTTCTGGCTTGAGTATAATGCTTTTATCTACAAAGCTCTCTTCTTCCTGGAAAGCTCAAATAGATCTGACATTAAACCTAATTGTGGGGGGGTTAGGACTTATTGCATTAATTGGTTATTTGACAGGCCAAACTAGTGCGTATGGCTGGAACAACTTAACTCAAATGGCTTTGCATACGACAATCGGATTTATTATAGTCTGGGTAGGATTGCTAGCGCTCTATATCCGAGCCACTACTTATATTCATTTATCTATTAGTAGTTATCTTGCTATTGGCACCCTTGTTTTTGGATACGTTTTTTTTATTGTATTATGGCAAGAATTGGTAAAAAAAGAACATGAGAAAATGCTATACATTATTAGAAATGAAGTTCAATACACAGCAAATATTTTTTCCAAAACATTCGATACTTATCTTCAAGATATTAAAAGAATGCAATTCCGATTAGGTGGTTATGAGGGCAACTCCAGCACTGCATTCGAACAGGATGCCAGCAATTATTTTCATGACATTCCTAGCCTTCTTATTTTTTCGATTGCTGATAATAAAGGGAAATGGGTGAAAAAAATATACCGTTTCAGTTCTAAAGAAACTCCTAATGATATAAATTTTGGATTAGAAAAGTGCTTAAATAGGGTTAAACAAAATAATGTTTTCATTAAAGATTCTATTTCGATGCTTCTTCAAAAAAGTAACTTCTGTACTGTTTTTAAAACTAAATACTATCAGAAACCGGCTATGTTATTTACTATAATTAATATAGGCCAACTTCTAAATGAAGTCAGTATCTTGAATATAAGAAATGAATTTGGCTTTCAGCTAATAAATGAGAACAATATAATATATGAAAAAAATAATCAAACCACTCTCTCTTTGAAAAAAAGATGGGAGTATGCCGTGCCCGTTCAATTAGATAATTTGAATTTAAAGCTTCTCATGTGGCCCAACGAAAAAATACTGATTGAATATTCAAATTGGGTTACCGTGTGGAGTTTGATTATAGGAATAATCGTAACCTCTCTACTTGGTTTTGTAATCTATTTAGTTGGCATAATGAACAATAAACAAAAATTGCTTATAAAAGCAGATCAGGCAAAAGATCGCTTCTTGGCCAGCATGAGTCATGAATTACGAACGCCACTCAATGCTATTCTTGGATTTACCGGTATTTTATTAATGAAACTTCCTGGGCCTCTTAATGAAAAACAGGAAAAACAACTTCAAACGGTACAAAATGGCGCAAAACATCTTCTATCTCTTATCAATGATATCCTGGATCTCGCAAAAATTAATTCAAGTAAAATTAAGTTACGCATGGAAGAAATGGAGTGTAATGAAATCGTAAACACGGTTGCTGCCCAACTTCTGCCACTTGCAAAGCAAAAAGGAATAACTCTTAAAGTATACATACCTGAAACCAAAATATTTGTAAAAACAAATCGACGGGCTTTGGCGCAAATTTTAATTAATTTTATCAACAATGCAATTAAATTTACCGAAAAAGGGTTTGTTGAAATCACTCTAACCGTTAAAAAAATAAAAAACACCGAATTTGTCATTATAGAGGTCATAGATACAGGCATTGGAATTAAAGAAAGTGATAAAGAAAAACTTTTTAACGCGTTTGAACAAATAGATGTCGAAGGAAAAGTAACGGAAGGAACAGGATTAGGATTACATTTAAGTAAAAAATTAGCGGATTTAATTCATGCAAAAATTGAGTTTAAAAGCGAATATCAACAAGGATGTCGATTTTCAATTGTGATTGAAAAAAAGTAAGTGTTCACGGAATTCGTCATTGCGAGCGCAGCGAAGCAATCCAGAGCTGCTTGAAACTTTGAGGTACTATTCTGGATTGCTTCGCTACGCTCGCAATGACGCGAATTCGGCAAACCCTGTGAACGGTTTCGAAAAAATACCGTAGTAAATATTATAGCAATTGCAAAACAAATATAAGCCCATCATCTTTTTTGTTACGATAAGTAGTAAAGATTTCTTTTGCAATTTTTTCAGGTAATTCCAGTCGGGGTGGTTCAATTTCAAATCCGGTATATATACCATCGGTTGCTAGAATAAAAATATCGCCGGGAGCCATAGCAATTTGATTTACTTTTATAAATTTTGGTATCCTATCACCTACTATTCCTCCCTCAACAATAATTGTCTGATGTGTTAATTTAGCATTAGAATCTGTTTTCCAACAAACCCCCTCCACATTTCCGACCGCCATATACATTAGTTTATTGTTAGCATCAATTTTAGCCATAGTCATGGCGGAGCCTCTTGTGCCATGAAGCGCTTCATGGCAAAGTTTAAGTAAGTTTTCAAGAGATTCTCTGGGATTCTTCGCTAAGATTTCGAGGGCTTTTTTTGCTGCATATGCAGCCTCTTTCCCGTGACCTAAACCATCTGCAACCGCAAAGAGAACGGAATCATCTAATTCTTTTATGAAATACTGGTCCCCGCACTCTACTTCACCTGCAAGGGGTTCAAAAATTACGTCATATTTTATTTTTTTTAATAAGGTAGTCATATCAATTTAACCATTTTGTAGCCGTGACTATGGTTCCCTGTCCCATGACAGATTGAATATCAAAATCATCCATTAACCGTTTTACACCAGGAAGTCCTAAACCTAAACTAGATGTCGTGGAATAGCCGTCTTGTAGTGCCAGTTTGATATCCTCAATGCCAGGCCCTTCGTCTTTTGAAATCAACCGAAAACCTTTTCTACCATGTTCTTCAATCAGTTCGAAAAAAATGTTACCGTTGGTAGCATAGGTTATAATATTACGAGTTAATTCTGAAATGGCTGTGGCGATAAGGGCAAGATCAATCGAGACAAAACCAAACTCCTTAGCCATCTCACGACCTTTTTGACGTGCGACAACTATATCAAGTTCATTTATAATAGGGATACTGACTATATTTCCCATTATTGCTCTTCTTTAAATGAATTGTTTAATAGCATAAGCCCATCTTCCAGGTTAAGTGCTGTCTTAACCTCCTCTAACTTAAG
>Ga0207020_1025_pt1 | contig 36959 bp, 37 predicted proteins | sample Alteio_BWMinCont_48_FD_153500 | JGI IMG/M metagenome (GOLD analysis project Ga0207020, IMG submission 153500) | Enriched cells from forest soil in Barre Woods Harvard Forest LTER site, Petersham, Massachusetts, United States -... | ecosystem: Environmental > Terrestrial > Soil > Temperate forest >... | reverse complement strand
AAATATCCAGTAGACGACGATCTCATTCTCTGGCTCACAAAGTTAATCAATTAAGCTCTTTTTCTTGAGGATCCTCGAGGACGAATAATTTCTTTTTTGATTGCATCATTAATAAAAGCATTCAAACTCACTCCTTGAATCTTTGCCTGCAAAGTTGCTTCCTTGTGAATCTCTGGCGGCACGCGGAGTAATAAGTTTCCCGAGAACGGTTTTTCCGCGGCCCTCCCTTTTTTCTTACAAAATTCAAGATAATCGTCTATCGAGTGCTTAAATTCTTCCTCTAATTCATCAACTGAAGTGCCTTGAAAGGTGATTACATCTTTAAGGCCGAGAACTTCCCCATGAAATATCTTTGCCTCCTCTTCAAATATGACTGCTCCTTGATATCCCTTATACTTCATGGTAAAACTCCACAGTTTGCTAAAAATCTTCTTACGGAAATAAGAGCTCCCTTATCGGTCTCTTTTCTAGGATGAGGACGATGAAACACCGACACCTGATTATTCAAAAAAATCCTCACTCTAGATCCACGCCCTTCTTCAATTTCTGCACCAACAGCAATAAAAAGTTTTTCTATATCATCCCATTTAACATTGGAAAGAACAGGCTCATGAAAGATGGCTTTGAGGGTTTGAGGATGTTTTTTTCTCATAATTGTTATGATATCAGAAAGAGATACCATGTTCAATGGTAAGAAAAAACTACTCGCTGTAGCTGGCGTGATAGGGGACGTAAAACATCATTTTTGGAGTTCTTTTGCGGCGTCTTCGAGAAGCGTGCGGAGGCGCTCATCGCAAGCGGTGATCGTAGAAGGCAAGTCGTCTATTTTTTCCTCTCTGACAGAGCCGTAGATCTTGACTTTAGGTTCGGTGCCGGAGGGGCGGATGACGAGGCGGCTAAAGTCAGCTAAGCGGAAAAGCAGGACGTCGGACTTCGGCAGGATGAGGGACTCGCTCTTTTTTTCCTGTAGGAGATGACGCTTACTTTCGAGATAGTCTTCTAGCACGACGACCTGTTTGCCACAAAAGTTTTGCGGAGGATTTTTGCGCAGCGACGTCATCAAATGCTGCATCGCGTCAAATCCCTCCTTGCTGGGAGGAAAAGAGAGCGACTTCTGCTCTTCGCGGAAGACGCCGTATTTCTTATAGATCTCTTCTAACAGGTCGACGAAGGTCTTACCTTGTGATTTGGCATAGAGAGCGATCTCGGCAAAGAGGCAGGAGGAGACGATTGCATCTTTGTCGCGCGCGACATTGCTTCCCAAAAGATAGCCGTAGGATTCCTCTGCTCCGAAGATGAAGGTGTAGGGATTATTCGTCATTTCCCAGAGATGGATCATTTCACCGATGTACTTGAACCCCGTCAACACTTCGAAGCAAGCCGCCTGCCACGCTTTGGCGATACAGCCGATCATTTCGGTGGAGACGATCGTCGTGATAAAGGCGCATGTGGGAGTTAATTTGCCTAGCTCGTGTAAATGGTGGCAGAGATACTCGACGCAGATGCTGGCGATTTGATTGCCAGTCAAAATCACTGGTTGCCCGCGATGGAGGACCGCCATGCCCAGCCTATCGGCATCGGGATCGTTGGCTAGGAGGATATCGGCTTTTTCTTTGACGAGCAGGTCGATACCGAGTTGCAAGGTCTCCTTGAATTCTGGATTGGGGAACTTCACCGTGGGAAAATCGCCGTCGGGTACGATCTGCTTTTCGACGTAATGGATTGTGGGAAAGCCCCAGTCGTTAAGGGCTTTGGGAGCGAGGGTAATGCCAGTCCCATGCAAGCTCGTGTAAGCGATAGAGAGTTGCTTGCCATCTTTTTTATCGGCCTCGGGTCGCATTTGGAGTGGCCGGATAGCGGTGATGTAGGCGTCGTCGATTTCGCCATCGACGAGCGTGATCAGCGGGCTGCCTTGAGGAGCGAGCTGAATGGCTGTTAAATCTTGAATCGCTTCGACCTCGTGGATGATGCCCTTGTCATGCGGGGGGACGACTTGCGCGCCGTCGCTCCAATAGACTTTGTAGCCATTGTAGACAGCGGGATTATGGGAAGCAGTGATCACGATGCCCGCTTGGCATTTCTTATAGCGGCAAGCGAAGGAGACAAAAGGGGTGGGGCGTAGATCTTTGATCAACAAGACGGGAATACCATTGCCAGCCAGTACGCGTGCGGCCTCTTCGGCAAATTCTTTGGAATGGTGGCGGCTATCGAATCCGATAACGACCTGTGCTTGTGGATAGTCGTGTCCCTCTTTGCGGATGTAGTTAGCGAGTCCTTGCGTCGCGCGCCGGATCGTGTAGATGTTTAACCGATTGGTGCCGGGGCCCATCAAGCCGCGCATGCCCCCCGTCCCGAAATCGAGATCGCGATAAAATGCGTCGATTACGCCCTGAGGGTCGCTGCCGATCATCGCTTGAATATCGTCTTTCGTCTTCTGATCGTAAGGACCGCTGAGCCAGGCCTGTACCCGTTTTTGGATATCAGAAGGAAGAGAGGAGAGCGTAGACACCAGGAATACCTCATTAATAGGATAGGGTTCGTATATCATGAACGGAGTTGTTCGTCGATTTTTTCAAAAGGGACAATAGGCGCATCGGGATGGTCGATCCCTTCACAGCGCCGAGCGGCCTCTTTCCAGGTTTCTGGCGAGCTTAGATATTGGTGCCACCAGGGAAATGTGCGGCATTGACGCGGGCGCGCCTGATAAATTTTACACCGTTTGCCCTCTAAAAAAATGCAATCGTAGCTGTACGCATTCTCGATAAGGGCGATCCTTCCGAAAACGGAGCGCGTATAGAGGCGAAGAAACTCTTCACGGCTGATGCCGAGTAGTTGGATCATCTCGGGGATGTCTTCTTCCTTCAGCCAGACATAGCCGGGACCTCCTGTGCAGCATTGCCCGCACTGGGTGCATTGAAAACGCAAGCCTTCTTTATACCAGGGGAGCGGCTCAGATTCTTTAGTCATGAAAAGGCCCATTGAAAAGAGGTGGATGCAGAGGTCTGCCATTCTGCAGGGGCAGAAGCGGTGCGGAAGATCTGAACTGAAGCGCCTTTTGGGTTAAGCTCGAGTAGATTCCAACTTCCACTGTTGATCTTGGATGTGCTGCCGCTGTCGAGAATGATCGGATAGCAGCTGGGGCGCAGATCCGCTAGGCAGTGAGTATGCGTATGTCCGTGGAGATAAAAGCGAATATTGGGATACGAGCTGAGAAGGGTGCGTAGCTCTGTGGCGCGCAGTAGGGATTTTTGCGGCTTCTCATGCTCGAAGAGAGGGAAGTGGTTCATCACGAGAATGTTCTCATGCGCAGGCAGGGATGAGAGAACTTTTTGCAGAGCGCTTTGAATTTTGGGATGGAAATGTCCTCGTGAAGAGGCGAGCGGACTCGCATAAGCGGTATCGAGGGCGACTAGACTCCAGCCATCGCACAGGGAGACCAACGCCACACCGTCTTCTTTTAAACTACAGCCGTTCTCACTATAGTCGGGAAAAAAGTGGTAGAACTTTTTTTTTCTCCAGGCATTTTTCGTATAATGATCGTGATTGCCTGGAATAGCGATCACCCGCAACCCAAGCGCCTGGAGCAACTCGACAAAGGCGACCGCCTGGTTTAACTCTTTCGTCTGCGTGGTCGTCGTGAGATCGCCTGTGATGAGGACACAGTCGATTTTCAAGGAGACGAAAAGATCCGCGAGCCGATCTAGTTGCGCGGGATCGTGCTGTTTGCGCCTGGTAAACATCTGGTAAAAATTGCCGATCCATCGCTTAGAAAAAAACTGGAGCGGCGAAAACGTAGTTGCCGCAAAGTGGAGATCGGAAATGTGGGCAATGCGCAGCATGAAAGGAAGCCGAATATAGGGGTTACGAGCCCCCTATGATACGCCCTCAAGGACAATTCCCTCTATTTTTTTCTGTTGAGTTTGGCGGTCAATAGTTTGGATTTGAGAAGAGATTGCTTGGTGGTTGTTTTCGCCCAACGGCCCCCTTCCATATGGGGGTACTGAGGAGTGGAGTCATTAGGGACCTGGCCAGGAGTCGTCCGCTTGGAGCGTTTCCCCGGTTCAGCGTTAGCCAGTTTTTTTTGCTGGACCGACTCTCTCATCTCGCGAAGGTCGCCTAGAATACGCTTCTTGGCTTTTTTTGAAGGCTTAGCGGGATTTTGCCCGCGAGTATTGCGGATGGTGGGCTGGTCGGCAACGGCGGTGGCCGATAGATTTTGTCCAGAACGGACGGCCTTCGTCAGTTTCTTACGGATGCGGATCCCTATTCGTTCTTCTCGATTATTCATAAGCCTGCCTAAAAAAACTCTTCCCTTCTGCATAAACGGTGAGAAAAATTTTTACAAGCACCAACCATTAGAACTTTGGTTTTGTTAGGCGGTCTTTGCTTCGTCGTCATCGGGTGCGTTGCCGATGAGGCACTCGGAGATTAGGATGATGCCAGCGACCGATGCTGCAAAGCGAAGCGCTGTCTTCACCACTTTGGCAGGATCGATGACACCGATCTTGACAAGGTCTTCGACTTGTTCGCTGGCGGCATTGAAGCCGATGTTGTCGCCCGCATTCATGATTTGCTCGAGGATGACGGAGCTGTCGAATCCTGCATTGGCGATGATCTGCTTCAGTGGGGCTTCGCATGCGCGAAGTACGATTTGGGCCCCGAGAAGTTCATCCCCAGTGAGCTGGAGAGAAAGGCTAAGTTTTTTCGCAGCGCGCAGCAGGGCGACACCGCCGCCGGCCACGATGCCTTCTTGCAAAGCGGCTCTCGTCGAATTGAGACTGTCTTCGAACATCTGTTTTTTCTGCTTCATCTCTGGCTCGGTCGCAGCACCGACGCGAATGACGGCGACGCCACCGCTGAGTTTCGCTTTGCGCTCTTCGAGTTTTTCACGATCGTACTGGTTGTTAGTATTGGCTAGCTCAGCATCGATCAGTTTAACTCTTGCTTGAATGTCAGCAGGCTTGCCGGCGCCGTTGATGATGGTCGTCTTGTCTTTAGTGACGATGATCTTTTCGACACTACCCAGAACATCGACAGTCGAGTCTTTCAAGGTCGTGCCCGTCTCTTCCGATACAACCGTGGCGTTTGTCAGCACAGCGATATCTTGTAGCAAGGCTTTGCGGCGGTCGCCAAAACCAGGGGCTTTGACGGCGCAAACTTTTAACGTGCCGCGCAATTTATTGATGACGAGTGTCGAGAGGGCCTCGCCTTCAATATCGTCGGCGATGATAAGGAGCTCTTGGGCTGAAGTAGCGATCGATTGGAGAATGTTGAGAATTTCCTGAACGGAAGAGATTTTCTTATCGGTAATCAAGACGCGGGCATTGTGCATTTCTACAGTAAGCGTCTCTGCATTGGTGCAGAAATAGGCGCTTGTATAACCGCGGTCGAACTGCATTCCCTCTACCATTTCTATGGTGGTCTCCGTCGTCTTGCCTTCTTCGATGGTGATGACGCCTTCTTTTCCAGCCTTTTTAAAGGCATCGCCCATTAGGGTTCCGATTTCTTCGTCGCCAGAGGCGGAAGCGATAGCGATGTTGCGCGTCTCTTGATCATTTTTGATCGCAATCGCAAAACCTTCGATCTCTTTGACAAGCGCCTCGACGGTTTTCTCCATACCGCGCTTGATGCCGATTGGGCTCGCTCCGGACGCGATATTTTTGACGCCGTTATGGACTAAAGCGCGCAAGAGAAGGATACTCGTCGTCGTTCCATCGCCGCATTTTTCTTTCATTTTGCTAGCCACTTCCTTGCCCATCGAAACGCCCATGTTCACGAACTGGTCTTTCACTTCGATGTCTTTGACGATGCTGTTGCCGTCGTTCGTGATGGAAGGGGGCCCCCAGCTCGATTGTAGCGCGACATTGCGACCTTTTGGACCCAGAGTGACACAAACGGTGTCAGCGAGTTTATCAAGGCCTTCGCGTAGTTTATTGCGTGCTTCTTCTTCGAAAATGAGTTCTTTAGGTGTGGTAGCCATTGAGTACGCTCCTGGTTTTTGTGTCCATGAGGATAGGTGAATGCAAGTTAACAAGCAAGAAAAAGAATCAAAAATTTAGCAATCATCTTTAACGACTGCTAAGATTGATCGAGTCCGTGGGCGACACGGTAAATTTCTCGTTTAGGCACGCCGCGTAGTTGGGCGACACACTTAATCGCAAGAGGGAGCGAGAGGTTCATTTCCCGTTGCAGCTGTTCGACATGCGTAAGTATTTCCGGCCAAGTCTTTTCTCCTTCTTTTCGCCCTTCGATCAGCAGAACGAACTCACCTTTCGGCGGAGTGGCTTGGACGGTGGCTAAAATATCTTTTACGTTCCCCCGCAAACACTCCTCATGAAGTTTGGTCAGCTCGCGCGCGATGGCGATGCATCGCTTAGCTTCGAGTTTCTCAAGTGCTAATAAAGTTTTGACTAGTCGATGGGGCGTTTCATAGGCGATTGTTGTGCCGTTGAAATGCAAGATCTCTTCAAGGGTCTTGGATAGAGCTCCCTGTGCTTTCGGAAGAAACCCGAGGAACTGGAAGCGCCCTGTGGGAAAGCCAGAGAGTGTTAACGCCATCAACGCGGCGTTGGGGCCTGGCACGACGGTGAACGGAAGGTCATGTGCAATGCACGCTGCGGTTAGCAGCTCGCCCGGATCGCAAATGCCCGGCGTCCCCGCATCTGAGATGAGGGCGATTTCTTTGCCTTCGCGAAGATCGTCCAAGATGCCTTGGATGCGCTTTTGTTCATTGAACTTATGGTAGCTGATTAATGGTCGATCGATAGAATAAGCGTGAAGCAGACGCTTGCTATAGCGCGTGTCTTCGCACAAGATGTACGCGCATTTTTTGAGAGTGGCAACTGCGCGAAACGTGATGTCCGCTAAATTCCCAATAGGCGTGGCGACAAAGTATAGCATAAATTGAAAGGTGGCACCCAGATTCGAACTGGGGTATGGGGGCTTTGCAGGCTCCTGCCTTACCACTTGGCTATGCCACCGAAAGACCCCGAATTCTATCCCACCCCTTCGATTAATATCAAGTTCCGTGCCCGTGTGCGTGCCCGTGCCCGTGCCCGATTAAATATGGTTATATATGCCTTGGCCAGACCCTTTTTCGGGCACGGGCATGGGCACGGGCACGGAAAATACGTCTATGCAATCTAGTGGTGTGGACAAAAATGCGGGGTTGACCTATACCCTTTTGAATAGTCTTGTTGTGATACCTCCTGGCTGATTCTCCATGGAACAACGTACGCTCTCTGCGGTTGCCTATTCGCTCGAACTTGGGCCTTGGTTTCTCGAAAGGCCGTTTCGTTTAGCCGTTACCGATAGTCGGAGTGTAAATAAGGGCGATCTTTTCTTTGCGCTTTCCGGAGCCAAGACAGATGGCCATGCCTATTTGGCAGAAGCGGCGGCGCGTGGAGCTGCAGCTGCCATTGTCTTGGAAAATTATCGCGGACCGGATTATGGCTTAGTGCTGTTCAAAGTCCCTGATGTTCTCGCCGCTCTGCAGACACTTGCAAAAAAACGGCTCGGGAAATGGCAGCCTCCGATTGTGGCTGTGACCGGATCGGTCGGCAAGACGACGACGAAAGAATTCATCGCCACGCTTTTGTCGGGGCGATTTGTCGTAGGCAAAGCGCCGGGCAACGCCAACTCTCAAGTTGGCCTTGCGATCACTATCCTGAATTTGCAGGGCAGCGAAGAGGTGCTCGTTTTGGAAATGGGAATGACCGAGGCAGGGAATATCGCCAAACTTATCGAGATCGCTCCTCCGACGCTCGCTGTCATTACAAAAATTGGCATGGCCCATTCTGGCAATTTTGCGAATGGAATCGAGGGCGTCGCTGCGGCGAAAGCGGAAATTCTTGTCCACCAGAGAACTAAGCGAGCTGTCATCGGCGCGGATGCTTGGTGTTTTGATGTCATTCGGAATACAGGTGCTTGCGTCAAGTCGACGGCTGGATGCGTTCCCCATCCATCCGACTACGCGCTTTTTCAAGAGGAAAATTTTTCTAGGATATGTGAAAAAGAGGGGATGAGCCCCAAATTTCAACTGCCGTTCAATGCCAGCCATTTTCTCGAAGACTTTTCCATCGCCGCTGCCGTAGCGCGGAAGATGGGGTTATGGTGGGAAGAGATCATTCCGCAGCTCCCAGCTCTGCAATCGATCGGCAGCCGCTTTGCGCATGTGGAGATCGAGGGGACGATTTTTGTTAACGACGCTTACAATGCCTCTCCTGAGTCTCTGCGCGCAGCTTTGGATAATTTGCCTGCGCCAAAGGCTAACGGGCGGAGGATTGCTGTTTTGGGTGGAATGGCAGTGGATCTCGGTCCTGATTCCGATAGCCTGCACGCCCAAGTGGCCCGCTATGCGTTAGGAAAAGCCGATCTCTTTTTCTGTTACGGTCCTGGATCTTTGCCCATGAAAGAGATTTTTGAAGCAGAAGGTCGCCTATGTCGCTATACTGAAGACATGGACGAGTTGCGCCGATGCGTTTTTTCTTTTGTGCGCCCAGGCGATGTCGTTCTTGTCAAAGGAGCGAACCGTTATGCGATGTGGAAACTTTTAGAAAACTTATGATGCTCGTTCTTCTCCACTATATCGGCTTGCAGCTCGGTGTAAAAATTCCTGCCGTGTTTTTCTACGCATCGACGAGAATGATGCTGGCTGCCATCACTACACTTTTTATCACGATCTTGATTGGTCCCAGATTCATTAAGAAGCTCTACGAACTCAAACTGGGGCAATCTATCCGTGTTGAGGATTGCCCACTGCTCGCCGAACTGCATCAGAAGAAAAAAGACACGCCGACGATGGGAGGCATTCTGATTTTGGCCTCCATGCTCAGCGCGATGGTGTTGTGGATGGATTTGAGTTCCTCCTATACGATCATCTTAGGGGTAACGACTATTTGGCTGGGCCTGATCGGCGGCATCGACGATTATCTAAAGCTTAAGTACAAGAATTCTAAGGGGCTCAGCGCTCGCCGTAAGATGATCTTCCAGACGATCTTCGCCTTCTTTCTTTCTTTGTATCTTCTCTGCCCGCTTGTTACAAACGCCCTTGCCACCGACGATGTGTTCGCGCCGCCTGTGGCTAAGGAGTACACACAGAATGGAAAAACTATTTCGTCCAAAACTTTGGATACGCAGGCGATGATGTCTCGCTATTATCTTCCCTTTTTCAAGGGTCCTGTCCTGATTTTAAGTGGATTTGGTATCGTGGCTGGATTTATTATCACCTGGCTTACGGTGACAGGGGCGTCGAATGCTGTTAATCTTACGGATGGGCTGGATGGACTCGCGGCTGGCTGTATCGTGATGGTTTCTTTTGTTCTGGGGATCGTGGCATTTCTTTCTAACCATGCCGATATCGCGCGCTATCTGAACATTCTATATCTCGAAGGCAGCGGAGAGATCGCTGTCTATCTCTTCGCCCTTGCAGGGGCTTCTCTCGGGTTTCTATGGTATAATGGCTATCCCGCTAAAGTCTTCATGGGCGATACCGGGTCGTTGGCCTTGGGAGGCGTGCTAGGGGTGTCGGCTGTGCTCTTGCGCAAAGAAATCCTCTTCGCGCTTGTGGGAGGGATTTTCGTCGTGGAGGCACTTTCGGTCATATTGCAAGTAGGCAGTTACAAGTTGCGCAATCGCAAACGAGTGTTCCTTTGCGCTCCGCTTCACCATCACTTCGAATATATGGGATGGCCGGAGACTAAGGTCGTCATGCGTTTTTGGATCGTCGGATTTATTCTTGCGATGATCGGCTTGGCCTCGTTGAAATTTCAATAGGTGGTTTTGTGGAGTGCGCCCTTGTCATTGGTTTAGGCGTCAGCGGCCTCGCAGCCTCGGAACTCTTGATTCGCGATGGTTATGAGGTCGCAGCGATCGATCAGCGCAGTGAAGATCTCGTAGCGCTGCCCGAAGTGCGGCGCTTGATTGAATTGGGGCTCCGTGTTCGTGGGATGAGCGATGTGGATATCTCGCAGTACGATATGCTCGTCGTTTCACCCGGTGTCCCTCCCGAACATCCCCTGTATAAGGAAGCGTGCAGACGCGGCATAGAGATTATCGGAGAAGCGCAGCTCGCTCTTTGCAAAGCTCGTCAACCATGTATCGGCATTACAGGTACAAATGGCAAGACGACTGTGACCTTGCTCGCCACGCATATTCTCCATTGTGCAGGAAAAAAAGCGAAGGCTCTTGGAAACGTTGGGACCTCGCTTGCCGCTTATTTTCTCGCTCCGGATCCGGAAGAGATTATCGTTGCAGAACTGAGCTCCTATCAATTGGAGACGCTTCACGCTCCTGTAGTGGATACGGGTATCATCCTCAATATCACTCCCGACCATCTCGACCGGTATCCCAGTATGTCGGAATACGCGCGCGCCAAATGTCGCATGCAGCTCTGCATGAAGGCGGGCGGCGCTTTCTATGTACATGCAGCCGTCCTGCGCGGATATGGCGATTTGCTCCCGCGCGAGCACCTGACGACATTCGGCTGCGACTTTGATGCCCTCTTTTTTGCAGATGGCCATCGCGTAGAAAAAAAAGAGAAGACCTGCACGTACTTGGAATATGAACTACCCTCTTCCTTAAGGGGTAAATGGAGTGTTCATGACTGTGAAAACGCTTTAGCGGCATGGCTGCTCGTAAAGCCGTTCGGAGTTTCAGTCGATCACTTCACCCGCGCCTTGGCCACCTTCAACAAACCCGCGCATCGCATCGAACATGTCGCCAATATCAGGGGAGTGGATTACTATGATGATAGCAAAGGGACGAACATCGACGCTGTCATCAAGGCGGTCAACGCTATGCAGGGCCAAGTCATCTTACTAGCGGGTGGCGTCGACAAGGGGGCATCCTACGCCTCGTGGAGAGCGTCTTTTTCTGGAAAGGTCAAACGGATCTTCGCTTTTGGAGAGGCGCGCGAAAAAATCGCGCAAGAGACCGCAGCCTTTTGCGAGGTGGAAATTGTAGACGATCTCGAACAGGCTGTGAAAAAAGCGGCTGAGCTCTCACGAGATGGAGAGTGTGTTTTGCTCTCTCCTGGATGTTCGAGTTTTGATATGTTCCACGATTATGTCCATCGTGGTGAAGAGTTTAAACGATATGTAAGAAATATTCAAAACAAGGGGTAACAACATGAACCGCAGAGATGTCATTATCATCGCCGTACTTGTCAATGCGGGGCTGCTTGTCGTATTATTCGCGAGCGCTTTAAAATCGGGAAATGACCAGCCAGAAATCTCTGTTCAAAAAGAGGCAGCCGCAAGCGCTCCCGCCCTCGTTCAGAGCAATGCCCATGCTCCTCGTGGAGATGAGGTCGATCAAGTCTTAAGCCAATTTGCGGCAGTCAACTCTTCTCCGCAAAGTCTCGCAGCGCCAATATTACAGTCGGTACCGCAGATAACCGGGCAACCGCTTCCCGATCTGCAACCGCTCCCTAACTTCTCGAATGAAATACCCAGCCTTATCCCCGCTCAATCATTGAATGCTTCCACCCTCACCCCTCCTGTTGTGGAAGAAAAAATCGAGTCTTCCTTTAAAGAAGTCAAGGTTAAGAAAGGAGATGCTTTAGAAAAGATCGCTCGTGCGCACCATACGACGGTTCAAGAGGTCATGCGCGTCAATCATCTCTCATCGACCCAGCTCAAGATCGGTCAAGTGCTCAAGATCCCAGCCAAGAATACAAAAGGATCGGCTGCAACTACTGTTGCATCTGCCTCGTCAGCTGAGACGAAATACTACGTCGTCAAGAATGGCGATAATCCTTGGACCATTGCCGTGAAAAACCATATGAAAGTCGACGAATTACTCAAACTGAATGGTCTTGATGAAGAAAAAGCGCGAAAGCTGAAGCCTGGCGATCAACTGCGCATACGTTAACCTCTGTGAAGAAATCGGGTTTCTTTTTTCTTTTATGCATACTCGTCCTCGTTGCCCTTGGCCTCGTCATGGTCTTCAATACGACAGCGGCAGAGGTGCTTGATCGTTCTTTGACTCGCAGTACGCATTACGCCCTGATCAAGCAGATACTCTATGCGTTGTTAGGGGTATTCGGGGCCTTTGGACTATGGCTGCTCGGTTATAAGTCAGTAATCCGGTTGAGCGGGGCCTTTCTCGTGATCTGCAGCTTAATGCTCGTATTGGTCTTTGTCCCAGGCATTGGTCAACAGATCAACGGGGCCCACCGCTGGCTTTCTATTTTTGGCCATTCGTTCCAACCTTCGGAATTTGTCAAATATCTCATTCCCATCTATTACATACATCGCTTTACGGCGAGGCGTCAGCGTTTGATCATGCGCGAATTCCTCGTCTTACTGGCTGTTTTAGCTGTTCCCATAGCCTTGATCCTGATCGAGCCAGACAATGGGACGGTCGCCCTTATCTTCGCGGCGCTTGTCATTCTCTTTTTTCTGACGCGCGTCCGCTGGATTTATTGGGCATTGCCGCTCGCTATCCTATGCGCGGGAGGTGCTGTGGTGGCTTCACGCATGCCCCATGTCGCAGATCGGATAGAGATCTATCTGCATCCCGAACTCGATCTGAAAGGGAAAGGGCATCAGCCCTATCAGGCTAAGATTGCAGCTGGTTCAGGGGGCTTGACAGGGAGGGGATTAGGACAGAGCTTGCAAAAAATGGACTACCTTCCCGAGGCGCGAAGCGATTATATAGCTGCAATTTTTGCTGAAGAGTTCGGATTCATCGGGATTTCGGGACTGATCCTTCTGTATGGAATGGTGGGTTTTTTTGGACTTTCGATCGCACAGCGCGCCCCAGATAAAGAGGGGTTCTACCTCGTCGCCATTCTCACATTTCTAATTTCTTTTCAGGCTTTCCTCAATCTCGGCGTCGTCTCGGGTTTGTTGCCGAGCAAAGGAATCAATCTCCCTTTTTTCAGCCATGGAGGATCATCACTGCTTGCTAATTTTATGGTTGTTTCGCTTATTCTGAATGTTGCTTATCAGCCTCAAAAGGTACTCGGGTGTCGCTCAAACGTAAAATAGTTCTTGCTGTCGGAGGGACAGGGGGCCATCTTTTTCCTGCCCAGGCTTTAGCGCGCCAGCTCCGCGACCGTAACATCCCCGTACAAGTGCTATTCATGGGATCTGGCCTCAGCAGCAGCCGCTACTTTAGTGCGCGTGAATTTCCAGCGATCGATATCGAAAGCGCCACACTCTTCGGGCGTCGTTTTTTCTCCCTGTTGCCCACGTGCAAGCGTTTGGTGAAAGGAACATGGCAGAGCATGCGCCAGCTCAAGAAGGAAAAGGCCGCCCTCGTTATCGGCTTCGGGAGCTTCCACGCTTTTCCCGTTTTAATGGCGGCGGTGCTCTGTAAAATTCCTCTTGTTCTGTTTGAATCGAATGCCGTTCCGGGAAAAGTCAATCGCTTATTTTCACGGTGGGCAAAATGGACTGCCGTGCAATTCGAAGAGGCGCAAGACCAACTCAAAGGAAAGGCGGTCGTTACAGAAATGCCTCTTTGGGACAAAGACAGAATCTCCGCAAGTGTGCGCGAAGATGCTGCCCGCTATTTCAATTTGCGAGAGGACATGACGACAATTCTCATTTTCGGCGGCTCGCAGGGAGCACGCTCGATCAATCGCCTTTTTTGTGAAGCCATGCAGCATTGGGAAGGAAGGCCGCCTCTGCAAGTGATCCATCTCACGGGAGACGTCGCCAGCTGTCATGAGGCGCTGCTCTGTTATCGACGTTTGGGCATCCCTGCGCAAGTCAAAGTTTTCGAAGACCGCATGCCTCTTGCTTGGCGAATAGCCGATTTCGCTGTGTGCCGGGCAGGAGCTTCGACGATGGCGGAATTGTTGGCGCATCGTGTGCCCGCTCTTTTAATCCCGTATCCATACGCCACTGACAATCACCAACTCTGCAATGCCCAGATCATGGCGGAGAAAATTGGAGGGGGAATTGTCGTCGAAGAGAGGGCTCTTTCAGCCGAATGTTTAGGAAGCGAACTGAAGATGATTCTCGAAGGTCGAGGAAAGAAGTTGCACGAGATGCAGCAGGCACTTGACGCTTTTCATCAGAACGCCCTTCGTCACGAACTATTTTCACTTGTAGAACAGATGATCGAGGAGATATGTTAGCACAACATTATCACTTCATCGCCATAGGCGGCATCGGGATGAGCGCCCTCGCCAGCATCCTGCTTGAGAGGGGAACTTCTGTGTCGGGGAGCGATGTTGTCCAAAGCTATGTGACGAAAGGTCTGGAAAAACTGGGGGCGAAGATCAGCATCGGCCATGCGGCTGAGAACCTCCCTCCTTCCGCTATTATCGTGTACAGCACAGCAATCACAGCAGACAATCCAGAAATGGCGTACGCGAAAAAAGCGGGCTATCCTCTGATTCATCGTGCTGAGCTGCTCGCAGAGCTAATGGAGAGCCACGCCGCCCTGCTCGTCGCTGGCACGCATGGCAAGACGACGGTCTCTTCGCTGCTCGCGCATGTCCTGGTCGCAGCCGGCGCTTCTCCTTCTTTTGCTGTCGGCGGGATCGTGCAGTCGCTAAAGAAAAATGGCGGGGCGGGAAGCGGACCTTATTTCGTCGCAGAAGCCTGTGAGAGCGATGGAACCTTTTTGCTCTATCCCGGCTATGGGGGAATCATCACGAACATCGACAATGATCACCTCGATTACTGGAAAGAGATGCCCGCACTGATCGACGGTTATCGCCGCTTTATAGAAAATATGCGGGAGAAAGAGCATCTTTATCTGTGCGCCGACGACCCTGTTTTGAAAAGCTTATCCACAGGAACTAAAGAAGGAAGTGCAATTCCCACTAAAACTTATGGATTCGATCTTTCGGCAGATGTGCGGATCGCCCAGTTTCGCCAGCATGGATGGAAAATTGCTATCGATCTCGAGATCGAGAACCGACGCTATAGAGAGATCGAGATACCTTTAGCAGGACGGCATAATGCCCAGAATGCCGCGGCCGTTTTTGCCCTCGTCCTGTCTTTGGGCATCACCGAAGACACTATCCGTGAGGGATTTCTCTCTTTTAAAGGGATTGCGCGCCGTTTGGAGAAAAAAGGGAAGATGCGCGGTGTGGAGATCTATGATGATTATGGCCACCATCCGACCGAGATCGCCGCGACGCTGGAAGCTGTTCGTGAGGGGTTGCAAGGACGAAGGCTCGTTGTCGCTTTTCAACCCCATCGCTATACTCGTACAAGAGATTGCTTAGAAGAGTTTGGCCCATCTTTTCGAGCCGCCGACCTAGTCTATGTCACGGATATCTATTCCGCCGGGGAGAAACCTATTCCCGGTATCGACACTCCGGCGCTGATGGCGCATATGCAAAAAGCCAACCTCCGCATGCTGCGCTATTCGTCGCGCAGAGAATTGGCGCAGCACCTCGCCAAAGCACTGTGCAAAGATGATACTCTCATTACCATGGGTGCGGGCGATATCACTAAAGTCGGCGGAGAACTCTTGGCACTTTGGGGTTTATGAGTGCGTCAAAACGGTCCGCTTCGATCCCCATTGTCCGCGCTGTCGCGTGGATTGTCAGCTCCGTCATCGTCGTCGCCGTAGCAGGTCATCTTTTTTTGCAGCATACAAGTCGCAAACACCGTCAGTTGCTCGATGATCCAAAAGCCCATATTATGCGGATTGTCCAGACAGGGCCGCAGAAAGAAGCTCTGAGCACGCTCTGTTTGGCAGAGATTATGGAACTCTCGTCTGATCATCCCGCTCCTTTCGCTTCGTTCAACATAGGACAAGCCCAAAGGCGTCTCTCTAACTGTCCGGTCATCGAAAAGGCGCGCGTCGCCCTAGAAAAACCAAATACGCTCTACATCGACTATCGTACGCGCCAGCCTCTGGCCTGGCTTTACGACTATGTAGATATCGGCTTGGATGAAAAGGGGATTTGTTTTCCTGTCGCTCCTTTCTTTTCTCCCAAGAATCTTCCCGAGATCTATCTCGGACTCTTTGAGCGGCAGCCCCCGCCTACCCTCGTTTGGAATCAGCCCCTCGATGACGAGCGCCTCAAACTCGGCCTCGCGGTTCTTCGCCTTTTTCCCAAGGACGAGGCCCGCCTTCGTAGGATCGACGTCTCGTCGGCCTTTGCGGAAAGCTGCGGCAAACGCCAGATTGTGTTAATGATCGAAGAGAGTTGCAGAAAAATAATCGGAGAACGGGAAGTTGTGGTCGTCCAACCTCTTTTTTTGCGCCTTTCGGTAAAAAATATTAGTCAAGAGTTGGGTAACTACCACAGTTTGCGAAAGAAGCTCTGGGATACGGTCGATTTTTCCCATTTGGGCTTGCAGGGAAACGCCTCTGGACTCACACTTCCTGCTCGAGTCATCGATCTGCGTATCGACGGATTGGCCTTTATCCAATGAGGGATGGTATGTTCGTGCCCGTGCCCGTGCCCATGCCCGTGCCCGAAAAAGGGTCTGACCAACGCACATACAATGTAATTTAATCGGGCACGGGCACGGGCACGCACACGGGCACGGAAATGAGGAAGGATGAGCCCCCCTTGAAACATATCTAGAATCCTGATATCGTACCCGTTCAAGAGAAATTTTCGATACGAAGTCTAGCGGGTATTTATGAAAGAATTCATCGCCTATCTCATTAAGAATCTTGTAGAACAGCCAGCGGATGTTCAAGTGGACGTGATTGATAAAGAGCAGGGTGTTATCGTCGAGGTGCGTGTCTCTTCGATCGATATCGCCCGCGTCGTCGGTAAACAAGGCCGGACGATCAACGCCTTGCGTACAATTGCCCTGACCGTAGGGGCGCGCTTTGGACGCAAAGTCCGCCTTGAACTTGTGAACTGAGGAACATATTATGGGAATCGGCATTTCGATCCGCACCGAAGAAAAGGACAAAAAACAGGTGATCCGTCTTGAAGGGAGGATCGATGCAGCCTGCACCCCTATTCTCGAGACTAAATTAGAAGAATTATTGAAAGCCGGTCACACGAGACTCGTCATAGATTTCAGCCGTGTCGATTACATCAGCAGCGCGGGACTCCGTTTTCTGCTCTCGGCGACAAAAAAAGCTAAGGCAGCCAAAGGTATGCTCACCTTATCGTCTATTCAGGACGAGGTCATGGAAATCATCAAGATGGCGGGTTTTGAGCGCATTTTGCATATTTTCCCGAACGAGGAAAAAGCACTGGCCGCTTTAGAAGCTTAGGTCTATTTGTGGATTCTGGCTTGTTTTTACAAGAACGCGGCATGGGCATCATCGAGCTTGTACCTATGCCCCTCAAATCCCGCCAGGAAGAACAGACGAGGAAGAAAAAGGCGCTTGTCATCGCTGGCCCAACGGCAGTCGGCAAGACCATTGTCTCCCTTAGAATTGCCGAGATGCTCGGAGGTGAGATTATCTCAGCCGATTCCATGCAAGTCTACCGCGGCATGAATATCGGAACGGCCAAGGCATCCGTCGAAGAGCGAGCCCGCATTCCCCACTACCTCATCGACATCCGCGATATCACACAACCTTTTAATGTCGCCAATTTTTGCGTCGAGGCGCAAGCAGCGTTAAAGAGCATCGTCGTGAAAGAGGCCGTTCCTATCGTGGTAGGAGGAACAGGTTTCTATATGCGCGCCATCATTTACGGCCCTCCAAGCGGCCCCCCCTCCGTTCCGGGAGTACGACATAAACTCGAACAGGAGCTGGCAGAGCTGGGACCAGTATCTCTCTACGAAAGGTTGAAAAAGCTCGATCCTGACTATGCCATTCAGATCACTTCGGCCGATCGGCATAAAATCATCCGAGGTCTCGAGATCATTTCGATCACAGGGTTGAAGGTGACTGATTTTACTTCTTCATCCCCTGAACAAGTCTCCAGCTATGATTTTCGCTGTTGGTTCCTCTATAGGCCCTTGCCGGAGCTCTATGCACGTATCGAGAAGCGCTGCGATGAGATGATGGACAAGGGTCTTTTTGAAGAGGTAAGGGAACTTGAAAAGAAAGGGCTCAGGGCAAACTCGTCGGCCGCACAGGCGATCGGATACCGGCAGTGCCTCGAACTCCTCGACTCCGCGCAAACACCCCAGGATTGGCAGCTGTGCGTGCAAAAGTTCAAAAAGGCCTCGCGCCACTATGCCCGGCGGCAGTTCACCTGGTTTCGCAAAGAGCCTTTCTTCCGCTGGATTAACGTCCATGATAAAGGCGAAGAGGCTACAGCGGAACTCATCGCCCAAGATTTCGAACTTAATTAGAGAACGTTTTTCTTTGTGTTTTTCTTTGATTGCGGGTACCCTCATTGGCTGATCTATCAACTAATGTGATTCCACCCATGTCTACCGATCAGGATTTGCCCGAGGAGCCGACACCCTCGGCTGAGATGTCGAAAAGCGAAGTAAATGCGCCCGAAGAAGCGGCCTTAGCGCAAGATTCGGCCAGCGAAGCCTGCCCAAGCGCTGTTGCGAAGAAGCCCAGCGGTAAAAAAAGAGGCGCGCTGGGGGCTCCGCGCGAACCCTCTGAAGCTTCCAAACAGGCGCTTGAGGGACTCGCTCAGTTGACGACACCTGAAGAGAAAATTCATCGAGCACTAGAGTTCATGCGCACCACGCTGACCCAGATCGGGAATCCTCGATTTAAAGATTTTTGGGACATGCGCCACCACTGTCTAGCTCTCTTCAAAGAAAACCTCAGCGTTGCCTCGCGCGCCCATCTTTGGTCAGCCTATATAGAGCTCTCTACGGAAGCGCGCCGATTAAAAGAAATTCTCGATGAGCAATCGGCTTTTGCCTCCGAACAGATCGAATTGGCGATCACCGCTTTGGAAAAAGATCTGACGGATTACGACCAGCTCATGTCGCAGATGAAACCGGCTGCAATCGCTGCAACATCGTCTGTGATGAAGGCGAAAAAGACATTCTATGAACAATTGCAGAGCGAGCTTAATCTATTGAATACGCTCGCTTCCCGCATCAATGCCTTGCGTAAAGAGATCATCAAAACGGACATGCGCATGAAGACGAAAGCGAAGTTCTTTGATAAGCTTTCGGCTGTCGGCGATCGCATTTTTCCCAGGCGCAAAGAACTCGTCAAGGAGATCTCGCAAGCCTTCCTTCAGGATATCCAACGCTTTGTAGAAGGCGAATTCGCAAACGGTATAGAGAAGCCCTCTCAGCCTTTGTATATCCTACGCGAAGAGATCAAAAGCTTGCAGGGGGTAGCGAAAGTTCTGACGCTCAGTACGCAGGTCTTCAAAGAGACGCGCGAGATGTTAAGCACATGCTGGGACAAGATTCGAGAATGCGAGAAAAAGAAAAAAGAAGATTTCGCGCAGAAACGCCAAGCTAGCCAGCAAAATGCAGAACTCGTAAAAGAGAAGATCGCCATGCTTGCAGGACATGCGCAAAAAGAAGAAGCCGTGTTTGCGAACCTTCAAATAGAAGGACAAGAGATCCAGGATTTCATGAGGACTTTGGACTTAGATCGTGATTCTGTCTTCACCTTAAAGGCGCAAATCAAGGATGTGCTACAACCCTTTGCCGATAGAGAAAAGTCTGAAGAAACGGCCCGTGTTGAAAGGCACGCCCAAGTAGAGCAGGAGAAAAAGGATAAGGTACTCGCACAATTGCAAAAGGCGGAAGAGCTTCTCACCGCAATCGAGTCCATGGAGCTGCCCCGGGTCGTAGAAAGCAAAGAGCTTCTAGAAAAAGAGTTTGCCGAGCTGGGAGCTGGTAAAACTGAAAAACTTCGCTTTGAAAAAACTATGCGAAAACTTGCAGATGCTATCATCGATAAAAAAGAGAAAAACTTACTCAACCTCCCTACGCAAGACCGCGAAGCGATAGAACAACTCAAGGAGATCTTGCAAGAGAGGATTGAAGAGCGCAATGCAATCAAAAAAAATCTCGAGACCTATCGCAAGACCCTCGGTGGATCTGGTTTTGGCTTTGAAAAAGCGATGGCGATTCGCGAGATGTTGGATAACGATAAAGAGCGTCTAGAAAAAATCAACGAATCGATCGGCGAAATCGAAGAAAAAATTTCCGAGATCGAAGGTTAGGGATTGTGCATATCAGTGTCTTCGATCTGGATCACACTCTCGTCACCGGCAACTCCAGCTATGGGTTTTGTGCATTCCTCCATAAGCAAAAGGCGCTATCATCATTAGCGCTCATCAAAGCTTATTGGTATCGACTGCGTCACGACTTTTCTTCCGCTGAACTTGAACGATTGCATAATCAGCTTTTCAACTGCCTTCTTCGGGGGCTTTCCATGGAGAGTTTGGAGCGGTGTGCTGCCGCGTTTATCCAGAACTATATTTTCCCCCATCTCTATTTTCCCACTTTCCAGGAATTGAGGTTTGCGCAACACCGCGGCGACTACACGGTGATCATGTCGAGTTCACCATCGTTCATCGTTCGGCGTGTCGCTGAAGCGCTAGGCGTCGATGAGTGGCTGGCTACGGAGTATCGTGTGGACGCGTCCAACCGTCTCATTGAGGTTCATCAATTTATCGATGGAAGAGCAAAAGCCAAGGCTTTAACCGGCGTTGTAGAAGAACGCGGTCTCTCTTTGAAACAGGTGACCGCATATTCCGATAGTTATCGCGATTTGCCTTTTTTGAGTCTGGCTGGCGAACCAGTTGCCGTCAATCCAGACGCAAAATTGCAAGCGTATAGCCGCGAAAATCAGTGGCGGATTTTATGAGGTAGTAGATGAAGAAACAACGCATAGGCCTTTTGGGGGGCACCTTCGATCCCTTGCACTTTGGCCATATCCATCTGGGCATCGAGATGCAAGAAACGCACGTTCTCGATACGATCATCGTGTGTCCTGCTGCCTCTTCGCCGCTGAAGACAACACGGACTCCCCAAGCCTCAAACGAACAGAGATTGCAGATGGCGCAGCTAGCCGCCCTTGACATTCCCGGCTGGCGAGTCATTGACTGGGAAGTGAAAAGAAGTGGGGCCTCTTATACGATCGATACTGTCCGGGCTTTGCGCGCAGAAGCGGAAAAAAATAAAGAAAAAATTGAGTTATTCCTCCTGCTCGGAGAAGACGCCTTGGGGCAATTTGACAAATGGAAAGAGGTGGAAGAGCTCGTACGCCTCGCACCGCCACTAATCGGTGTCAGAGGCCAAAGGGAGGGGCTGCCTGCCGGAATCCCACCGTCTCTAGAAGAAATTTGCCAAAAGGGGAGGACGCGGACGCGGGTCTTCGAGATTAGCAGTACACTTGTCCGCGATCGTTTAAAAAGAAAACTTTATTGCGGGCACCTAGTGCCGCCAAAAATTCTGGACTTCATTTACCAGCATCAATTATATTTCTATTAATATGATAAATGATTACAAGTTTATTTTAGATACAATTGCACAAACGATTTTTGATAAAAAGGGAATTAACATCTTAGTTCTCGATTTAAGAGGAATTTCCACGCTCGCCGATTTTGTGGTGATCGCGGAAGGCAATGTCGATCGGCATGTGATCGCGATCAGTCATGCTGTCGAAGAGACCTTAAAGAAGCTGGGTATAAAGCCCGTGTATGTAGAGGGGATGCGAAGCGGCGATTGGGTCGTGTTGGACTATCTGCAGATCATGGTCCATATCTTCATGCCGGGGTTGCGGGACAAGTATCAGTTGGAAAGTCTTTGGAAAGCTGGTAAAATTGTCGACGTTCATATCGATATTCGGCAGCTGCAGCCGAGTGCAACGTAGGAGGTAGAGAGCGGTATGCAGAAACGACGGGTAGTGATTACAGGAATGGGGATCGTCTCTTGCTTTGGCACGGATACCGACCATTTCTATGAACAGCTATTAGCCGGTAAGAGTGGTATCGTTCCTATTGAAGAATTTCCGGTTCAAGATTTTCCGACTCGTTTTGCCGGTGTTATACGCGATCTCGACACGGGCGAGTATATCGATAAGAAGCAGGCGCGTCGGGTCGACCCTTTCATCCGTTATGGTATGGTCGCCGGTAAAAAAGCGCTTGAATCCTGTGACCTACAAGGGAGTGCCTTCGACAAACTCGATAAGAAGCGCTGCGGCATCCTTATAGGGTCGGGGATGGGCGGGATGTCGGTCTTTTCTGACGGTGTCGAGACGCTGCTCACGCAAGGCTACAAACGCATCACGCCATTTTTCGTCCCTTTTATCATCACCAATATGGCGGGTGCTCTTTTAGCGATCGATCTGGGATTCATGGGGCCGAATTATTCGATCTCCACAGCTTGTGCAACGTCGAATTTCTGTATTTCCGCAGCCGCCGCCCATATCCAAAGGGGAGACGCTGACCTCATGTTGTGCGGCGGCGCCGAATCATCGATCACACCGATCGGACTAGCCGGTTTTGTCGCCTGTAAAGCGCTTTCCGAAAGAAACGACGCCCCTGAGAAGGCCTCGCGTCCCTGGGACAAAAACCGCGATGGCTTTGTCATGGGAGAAGGTGCGGGTGTACTCGTCATGGAGAGTCTGGAGCACGCGTTGCAACGAGGGGCAACGATTCGGGCGGAATACGTCGGCAGTGGCACGTCTTGCGACGCTTTCCATATGACCAATCCTCTTGAAGAAGGCGTCGTCTTGTGCATGCAGAACGCCCTCAAAGACGCTGGGCTTCCGGCAGACCGCATCAATTACGTCAACGCACATGCGACATCGACCCCGGCCGGGGACTTGTGCGAGGCGCGCGCGATGAAAAAAGTATTCGGTCCGCACATGGCCGCGGTCAAAGTGAACGGAACAAAATCGATGATCGGCCATTGCCTAGGGGCCGCTGGTGGCGTCGAGGCGATTGCAACGATCAAAGCGATCCAAACTGGCATGTTGCACCCGACGATTAATGTCGATTCACCGGAAGAAGAGATTGCCGATATCGATGTCGTTCTTCACCATCCAGAGCCGCATCGTATAACAGCGGCCATGTCGAATTCCTTTGGATTCGGCGGCCATAACTGCTCGTTGGTTTTCGCCCCCTATGACCCTTGATGAATCGTTTGGCATCATTCCACTCAAGAAAAGACCAGATGGCGTGTGGGAGGTATTCCTCATCTTGCATAAAAGCGGTCATCATTGGAGTTTTCCGAAAGGACATAAGGATCACCCGGAAGAGGATTCCTTCGCGGCAGCGGAAAGAGAGCTCTTCGAAGAGACGGGCCTCCGCATCGCGAATAGGCTGCCTCTATCCCCCTTGCATGAGACTTATGAGTTTCGCCATCAGGGTGCCCGCATCCGCAAGAAGGTCGAGTATTTCGCTGCTGAAGTTTCCGGCGATCCTGTCCTGCAGCCCGAGGAAATACGCGATGGAAGATGGATTCCGCTAGCCGAAGCCCATATGCTCCTTACCTTCAAGGAAGCCCAGTCGATCTGTTCCCGTGTGATTCAACAACTAAAATGAGTGAGGTCGTATGACAGTAGTTACGAATATAGGGCAGCTAGAAAAGCCTACGGTTGTGCACCATTGGCTGAGAGATGTGCTCCTCATAGTCGGGGCTAGTCTTTTGATCTCTCTTTTTGCGCGCGTTGCGATTCCTCTTCCCTTCACACCCGTGCCTCTTGTTTTGCAGCTGAACGTCTGTTTGAGCTTGGCCATTTTGCTAGGGAGCAAGAGGGGAACTGCCGCCGTTCTTCTTTTTCTTGCGCAAGGGGCTTGCGGACTGCCCGTATTCGCCACAGGGACAGCGGGCTTGGCCAGGTTGTTTTGCCCGACCGGGGGGTACCTTTTGGGATATGTCGCAGGAACCTACCTCGCCGGATATCTCTGGGAGAGGGCGAAGGCTAAAACGAGGAGCCATGCCCTTATGTCGATGGCAGCCGGCAATCTCGTGGTCTACGCTTTGGGCGTGACCCAACTCAGCCAATTCATAGGTTTAAGTCAGGCTTTGCTCTTGGGCGTTGCGCCATTTCTAATCAGCGATGCGCTCAAGCTTATGCTCTGCGTACGTGCGCTTGATTCGACAACACTAATGCCCTGTTCGTCCTCGCCACGCGGCTACCGTCGATTTTGACGCTTGGTTTCCTGGTGCGCCAACGGCCACAAGGTGTTTCCTTTCCGCCTTTAACGGTGTTTTTGGCAAGGCCATTTGCCTAAGAGTCCGTAGCCTATCAAGAGGTCTCTTGGCGGGGCTAGTGTTTAAGGCGGCAGCGGCTTTTGCAGTCACACGTGTGGGAGTTTTTTCCACACGTCTTTGAAATTGATGCGGCTGTAGGGTGCCTTGCGGAGACAACGGCGCTACTTCAATATTTTTCGTCTTATCCACGGTTTGTTTCTGGCCAGCGCTGATAGACGGGGCTGCTGCCTTTTTTTGCGCGACTGGTTGTCCAGGTGTATTGGGCACCTGAGGTTGTATGGGACGGGTCATAAGCACTCCTGTTCAAGGTAAGTTTTGCAACTACCTCGTTACAAAAATCGATATACATCAACCTAACTTTTTTTGCTAGTGCGCAGGAGTTTGGCAGTGCGGCTAACAAGGCCTGGCAAAGATTTTTCGCTGGGTTCAACGGAAAGACGGCGCTCTTTCAGAGGAGTCGCCTCTTTCACAAGTTTCCGGAGCTCGCGCACTTTTGCTGATAATGGCGAGGGATCCTCTTTGACCGCGTTTTTTTCGAGGGGGATGGGGACGACCTTATTATTCTTAGGTGGTTCTCCGGAGAAGGGCTGTCCGGTGCGAATATCGATTTTCATGCGATTATTACCTTGTTATTTTTTAACTAATTAAATTACTATTAATGTGCAATGATTAATTCTGGTAGGTTCATGTTCCAAAGACTGCTTGCGATCATCCTCAGGTTCTTGATCAGCCTGCGCTATCGCCTTGTGTTTGAGGGGTGGGAGGATCTCGAGAAGGGGCTGAAAAAAAGGAGCGGCATTATTTTTCTTCCCAACCACTCTGCCGAAATCGATCCGCCGATCCTCATGGCTATACTTTGGCCGAAATTCCATCCCCATCCCGTTGTCGTCGACGATTTTTATTACCAGAAAGGCCTCTATTTTCTCATGCGGTACATCGGCGCATTGCCGTGTCCCAACATGGAGTACGCGGTCAATCGCTGGAAAGTCCGCCAGCTTGAAAAACTCCAAGATCGCGTAGTGGACGGGATCAGGAATGGTGAAAACTACTTGATCTACCCTTCAGGAAAATTGAGAACGGCAGAAAAGGAAATCGTAGGGGGAGCTTCATTTATACCGAACGTGCTCCAGAAAGAATCAAAGACATCCGTCGTCCTTGTGCGCGTAACAGGATTATGGGGCAGCCGCTTTTCGCGCGCATTGACGGGCGAGGTGCCCGATTTCGGTAAGAATCTTCTGGCTAGCTTGTGGGTAATCCTGAAGAATGGCTTGTTTTTCACGCCGCGGCGCACTGTGCAAATCGAATTTTTAGTCGATCCCACAAATTTCCCTCATCAAGGCGAACGTACCGCGGTTAATCGCTACTTAGAAGACTGGTATAATGCTGTACCCGATCCACTGAAGCGCGTCTCCTACTCCTTTTGGAAAGAGGAGCTGCCTTCGATTACCGATGGCGAGAGAAAAGTCGCTGTTGCCATTCAAGTACCGAAAAGTCTGGAGAGAGAGGTGACGAGGCAGATCGCCGAAATCGCCTCTCTCCCTCCTGCCCAAGTTACGGCCGACAAGCAGCTTATCCGCGACCTTGGAATCGATTCACTCGATATCGCGCAGATCTTACTCTTCTTAGACGAGAAGTACCAAGTGGGACCTCTCACTTTGGATTTTTCTTCGACAGTGGGAGACCTTTTACAAGCTGCGGCTAAACCAGGTGCACAAGAAGAAACGGACAGGATGCCGCCTGGCGCGCTTCACGCGCAAGAAAAAAATCGGCCGCCTCCTCTGCCTCCGCAGGGTAGGACCATCATGGAGGCCTTTTTAAGGACTTGCGATCGCATGCCAGGCGCAATCGCCTGTACCGATGCCACGGCAGGGGTATTGACTTACCGCAAGTTCAAGACGGCCGTTTTGCTTCTCGCTGAGGAAATCCGTAAAATGCCTGGCGAGACTATCGGTATTATGCTCCCCTCTAGCGCTGGCGCTTATATCGTGATTCTCGCAACGCTCTTCGCTGGGAAGGTTCCCGTGATGTTGAATTGGACGGTAGGTCCTAAGTCCGTGAGCCATGCGATTGCGACCACCGGACTCAAGGTCATACTCTCCTCGTTACGATTTTTAAACCGTCTCAGAAACCTTGAAATCGGGGAAGATGCTCAAGAGATGATGATCCTCTTGGAGGATGTGCGCCGTGCGATCACGCTTCCCAAAAAACTGCGCGCCCTTCACCGTTCGTTCAGAGGTGCAGATACGATATTGAAACGCCTCTCACTCTCTACCGCCGACCCCTCTAGCCCTGCTGTGATCCTTTTCACGAGCGGCACAGAAACCCTGCCAAAGGGCGTCCCCTTAAGCCATCGCAATCTCTTGAGCAATCAAGGCGCGGCTATGGAATCTGCGGGACTTAAAAACAGCGATTACATGTATGGCGTTTTGCCGCCCTTTCACTCGTTTGGATTTTCTGTGACAGGGCTATTGCCGCTTGTTACGGGTTTAAAGGTTTTTTACGCTCCCGATCCGACCAATCATCGCGGCATGGTGCGCGATATCGCCACCTATAAGCCGACGCTTTTCTGTTGCGCCCCGACTTTCATCCGCTCGCTCTTTTACGCTGCAGCCCCTGAACAGTTGCAGAGTTTGCAGATAATCGTAACTGGCGCTGAAAAAGCTGGGCAAGAGTTGTTCGATTACGTGAAGCTCAACCTTCCTGGTTCACAAATATGGGAAGGGTATGGAATCACCGAGTGCAGTCCCATCGTCACCCTTTGTCGACCCTATAAGAGTAATGAAGAGCGGCGTGAAGGGGTGGGACATCCTCTTCCTGGAGTCGAACTCCTCATCGTCAATCCTGAGACGCGCGAGCCCCTGCAGCGGGGCAAAGAGGGTGAGGTGTGTATTTCGGGGCCTGGCGTGTTTGCAGGCTATCTCGGCACCTCCAAAAATCCATTCATTGAGAAGGAGGGGAAGAAATGGTATTGCTCGGGTGACATGGGTTATTTGACAGCTGATGGCGCGCTCGTCCTGTCCGGTAGGCTGAAGCGGTTTGTCAAAATCGGAGGAGAGATGATCAGTTTGGGAGGACTCGAAGAAGAGATCGCCCAGGTCATCAAAAACGAGGAAGGCGAGGGGCCTAATTTCGCCCTCTGCTCGGTCGAGAAAGAGGGCCATAAGACAGTTCTTGTCCTCTATACGATCAATCCTGTCGACAAAGAGAGTGTCAATTCTTTTCTTAAAACACGCGGTCACAGCAATCTCGCGAGGATCAGCGAGGTGCGCACGATTCCGCAAATCCCCTTGACCGGTACAGGGAAGACCAACTATCGTCTATTGGAAGAAATTTCCGGACGGTCATGATTCTTTTAAAACTCCATAGTACTGAAACCCGTGTCTTGGAAGATGTCTATCCTAGCGATGGCAAGGTCGTACGTATGTATACTTGCGGTCCTACCGTCTATAATTACGCGCACATCGGCAACTTCCGCACCTACGTGTTCGAAGACCTCCTCCGACGCACCGTCAAATTTTTCGGCATGAAAATCCAGCAGGTGATGAACCTCACCGATGTCGACGACAAGACGATCAAAGGGGCTATTGAAAAAAGGATCACACTAGATGAGTATACAGCCCCTTATAAGAAGGCTTTTTTTGAAGACTTGCAGCTATTGGGCATAGAGCCCGTCGAGGCTTATCCCCAAGCCGTCGACTATATTCCCGCAATGATCGAGCTGATGCAGATCCTTGTGGAAAAAGGGGTGGCTTATCGCGGACAAGATGGCAGCCTCTACTTTTCGATCCGGAAGTTTCCCTCTTACGGAAGGCTCTCCCATCTCCATCTCGATGAGCTCAAAACAGGCGCTTCAGAAAGGATCACCGACGAATATGATAAAGAGAACGCCGCGGATTTCGTGCTGTGGAAAAGTTATGACCCCGCGCGAGATGGTCAATTTTTTTGGGAGAGTCCCTTCGGCCCTGGCCGCCCGGGCTGGCATATCGAGTGCTCGGCCATGGCCATGAAACTTTTGGGGCCGAGCATTGACATCCATGCCGGCGGCGTCGACAATATTTTTCCTCACCACGAAAACGAAATCGCCCAGTCGGAATGCTGCACCTCTCAGCGCTTTGCCCGTATCTGGGTCCATGCCGAACACCTCGTCGTCGATCAAAAGAAAATGTCGAAAAGCCTAGGGAATTTCTATACCCTGGGCGATCTGCTTAAGCGTGGTTATTCGGGACGGCAGGTGCGCCTTGCGCTCCTCTCGACCCATTACCGCTCGCAGCTCAACTTCACCTTCCAGGGATTGGATGCAGCTGGCTCCTCCTTGGAGCGCTTGGGGGATTTCATCGTCCGCCTCCAAGCTGTTCAGGGTGAAAAGGAACATGGACGGACAAAGGAGATTCTTCAAGAGGCCGAACAGAAGTTCACCGCTGCTCTTTCCGACGACCTCAATATCTCTCCTGCTCTCGCCTCCCTATTCGATCTCGTCCGCGCCATCAATACGCTGATTGACGAGAGGCGCATCGGCCAAAGGGAAGCGGATGAGGTTTTGCAATTCTTGCGACGCATCGATAGCGTCCTCGGCCTTCTTTTTACTGAGGAAACGGAAGAGATCCCTCTCGAGCTCCAAGAACTACTCGCCAAGCGCAACGAAGCGCGCGCGGACAAGAATTGGCCTCTTGCCGACGAGTGCAGGCAGCTTATTCTTGAGCAGGGCTACGTCATCGAAGACTCCCCTAATGGTTCACGCCTGAAAAAAACGGCAAAATCATGAGCCAGAAGGGGTATACCAAAGACGAGCTCTATTTGCTCAAACTCCACAGCATGGCCCTTACCCAGGGAAATCCCCATGCCGAGATCGACCGTTATGTCGTGGGACGCGCAGCGGGCTACAACGACAAAAGCGTCGACTCTCTCGTCCGGCTGCTTCTGCAAGCGAATTTCCTCAAGAAAGGCGAGGGCAATGCCCTCTACTTCACCGCACATGGCCTCAGCCTCATCGAGCAGCTATGACGTATCGTATCACTCGTAATCGATCGTAAAAAGTTTATGCGCTGCAGCGACATCTTCTAAGAGCTGTTTTCGATTGGAATTGGCAAAATATCCCCATGAGGGAATCGTCCCTGCATGGGTGCTGGGAGGTCAGGCTTGCCAAGGATGCTCTGAAAACCGTGGAGCAGATCTTTGAGATTTTCACATTCGTATACTTGGCTTGTCATGACCCCTTTTGGCGTTTTGATGATGAGCGGAAATAGGTGGTTTTTGGCGAACTGCACAACTTCTTTTTCCTTGCAGCAGATAGCAAAATCGGGACAAGAGAGCTCGCTTTTTTTAAGCAGCTTGCGCATTTCTCCTTTGTCTCTGCGCGCTTTTGAAAATGCGAGGGGATTTCCCCAGAATTTCAAGGTACTGGCAATCCAATCCGCGGCTTCAACGCCTCCCTCAGATGCCGCAAAGGCCGCACAGATCGTCATGGGAAGCGCCCGAAGCTTCTGCAAAATCTCCTCTTTGTCGTGAGCGATCACCACAGCGTCGCAACCATCGCAAAGATCCTCTTTCTTCGCATGATAAACCTCTTCATAAAACTCCAGTGGAGCAGTAAAAACAGCCACGACCTTATACCCCGCGTTCCTCGCGGCGCTTTTTAGTTTTTCTCCTGAACTTACGGGATCGAAAAGAGCGATGGCAGTCATGAGTTCTCTTTTTTGATGAGCATCGTAATCATTCCTCCGATGCAAACAACCACCATCCCTAAAATAGAGATGAGTTTCGGCTTATTATTCCAAAAGATCCAATCGATTAAACCGGCAAAAATGACGCTTGTATAGAGGATAGGAGCTAATTGATGCGAGGTGGCATATCTCATAGCCGCAGTCAAAGTGACTTGTGCTCCCACCATGCTCGCCCCTGATAAAAATAGGAGAAGCCAGATCCGAAGAGAGACTGATGGCCAGCCACCAATCAGTGAGGGAGTTAGGAGGACCCAAAAGATCAGGAAATAGTAAAACAAAATGCGCAAGAACGGCTCATGAGCGATCTGCCGGATGGCAACTAACATGCCAGCTGCCGCAAGCCCTGAAAATAAAGCGATAAATAGCCCCGAATTGATCTCTTCAAAACCGGGACTCAGAATAATGAAAACGCCGATAAAACCGATGGTTAATCCGATCCAGAGGGAGTGAGGGATTTTGGTTCTATGACAAAGCCAGACGATAAAGGGGAAAAAAAGTGGCGCGGTGTTATTCAAAAGGATCACTTCCGAAAGACTGTTGTTTTTCAACGCTAAGGAGATACTATAAATCGCAGCGATGCCCAGCAGCGTCCTCAATACAATCATGAAAAACCGCTCTGTGACTAAAAATTTTACTCCGTTTTTCAGGGAAAAAGGGAGGATGATGATCCAGCTGAAAAAATTGGCGAAGCAGAGCACTTGGCCGTTCGAGATAAAAGGCTCGCAGGCTTTGTAAAAAGCATAAGTCACGGCAAAGCAAAACATCGAAATAAGTGCAAGGCTGATTCCCAATAGGCGATGAGGCATGTTAATCCTTTTTTTTACTATGACATACGTCCAGTATTCCTTGCGACCTTTCGGCTACCCTCCTTTTGAACTATTCGGAAATTCCGAATAGTTGCTGTTTGCTGAATCACATTCGGTATAAATTCATTCTTGTTAATAAGTGCCGTTTGTCCTGTAATGGCGGCCATGCTGCTGCGAGAAATCATCTTTGAGAGCCATTCCACTTCTGTAGACAATGAGAAAGGGGTTGCATCAGGACAACTCGATCCTGCTCTTTCAGAAAAAGGGAAAAATCAAGCGATCGAGCTCGGCAAGCGATATATAGCATCGATGCCAGACGTCATCCTCCCAAAATGCTCATGCTATTTATAGTGATTTGTTATGAATTCATTGAAATTGTAGGATGGATGAAACCCCAATAACGCATTTGCTTTTTTGATGACATAAATTCTATCTATTGTTTTTGGTAGAGTCCATCCTCGAGCCTGGAAGATGTTGCTCGCATGGGGATAATATTTGCTTATCACACGATCTGCCTGATGATAAAGTTCAGTAAGTTCATCCGAATTAAAAGGTGTTTGACTAGAAATATTCAGGATGTCGAAGCCTTTAATATCTGAAGTTAAGGCTACTCTATGTGCTAGCACAACATCGTGAATATCAACGCCACGATAAAGACGATAAATGGCCATGAGTCTCTCATCCTCGGGGAAGCATCTTGATATCCTCAAGCTCAAACAAGACAATAACCCGCTATTCGCTGCCCAACGACATAATTCTTCCGCTGCTAGTTTTGTTTCATCATAGATATCTCTAGGTTGCGGTTGTAATTCTTCTGTAACCCATACAGCTTCTTGAGGATGAACCATTGCATGACCATAGATCGATGTTGAGCTTGTAAAAACGAATCGAGGCACTTTGGTTTTTAAGCATGCATTCAGCAAGTTCTCCGTACCGCGAACATTAACATCCCAAAATTTCCTGTCATCATAGGCTCCTACATGCGGAGCGTGAAGTGCTGCAGTGTGGACAACGGTATCAGCTTTCCCGATAAGCCTGACAACTTCTGCGCTTTGGATATCTGTAACATGTGTAGTATAGGGTCCTGGGAGGATATCGACGCCGATGATGGTATAATCATTTCGCAAAGACGCGGCTATTGCACTGCCTATCCGTCCAGAGGAGCCTGTTACTAAGAGAGTATTAGTTTTGCGCTCAACGTGGTTGCGCATACTATTGAACACTACTTGTACTCCACAATTGTCGAATTGTGTAACAAAAGCAGATAAAAAAGACCAGGATTCCCTGGCCTTTTCATTTTGGAGGTGGTGAGACGCTATTTCAGAACTTTTGACTTGGGGAAAGTTCGCTATTCTCTTCTTCGTTTAACGTCGGCGTATCTTGTAGAGCGTGTTTAACGTGCCTATCAAAATCTGACTCGAATAGACGATCCTGTATAATCCGATATTTCTCAAATTCGCTTTCAGCAAAGGCTCTTGCTACTTCTCGACTTACTTTTCCCGGATTGTCCAAGAGATCTCTTTCGTTGAATTGGAGGAACGCGTTTAATTTTTCAGCCCAGTCTTTCATTGTCATCGGCATCGCTCTCTTGGCTCTATCTTCGGCATAGTCGAGATACATCGTTATAAAACGGTCAAGCGACTCCAATTCCTCCTTACTGAGGTAATTCTTTGCAATAACAACATCTGGCTTGAGAATTTTCCCGTGAGGCGCATTTTTCCAAGTAGTCAATCCCATTCTGTCTTTTTTGCTGTCCGCCCGTTCAATGATTAACTCAGCGGCAGTATGTCCATGAATGGCAAAATGAAGCTTATTTTGTACTGTGGAAAAAAATGTTTGCGTGATTTCAGCATCTCCACTGTAGTCCATGGCCGTGGCATAAATATCAGTGATCTTTTGGTAAAACCTTCGTTCGCTTGCCCGGATTTCTCGAATTTCTTCCAGCAAGTGATCAAAGTAAGCCTTGTTGAAGAATGCGCCGTTTTTTAGACGTTCCTTGTCGAGTAAATAGCCACGAATAGCGAAATCTTGCAAGACGCTTGTAGCCCATTGCCTGAATTGGATAGCCCGAGCAGAATTGACGCGGAACCCGACTGCAATGATAGCCTCAAGGCTGTAAAATTCGATATTCCTGGCGACCTCACGGTCGCCTTCTTTTTGAACTATCCGGAAATTCCGGATAGTTGATTTTATGTCTATCTCTTTCTGGTTGAATAAGTTGATTAAATGTTCGTTGATCGTTTTAACAGAAACATCGAACAAAACTCCGATCAATTTCTGCGTAAGCCAGACCGATTCCTCGGCTACCCGAACCTCGATGCTATTTTCGCCAGCTTGTCCTGTGAAGACCAGGAATTCGGCGGTGCTGTTACGAATGCGGAGTTTCTTTTCTTCGCCCATGACTTTCCTTTGTAAAAAGCATCTCTATTTTTGCGTGGTACTAGGTGCGGCTGGCTTTCATCTCGACCCAGCGATTCCAGGGGCAGCGCACGGGCCAGGTTGCCCAATTTTTGCGATACTCAGGGTACTGCTGATCTTCAACCCAATGGAGATGGCCGTCCGGTCCTACACGGTCGGGGAAGCGAATACCATTTAGATGGTCGGTATAAATACGGTCGATGAGACTTTGGATTTTTTCCGAACGAATTTCTTCCAAGGGGACTTCGTCGGCTATTGAGCATAAAAGGGGATCTCCAGGGGGTGTAAAAACTGGCATTGCGACCTCCTCGGCCAGGGCTAGATTACAGGCATACAGAAAGGATAACAATAAACAATCGCATTTACGTGCCCGTGTGCGTGCCCGTGCCCGAAGATTTTTTTCGGGCACGGGCACGCACACGGGCACGGGCACGGATAAGAACGGGTTATGCATGACTATTCTTCGGGTTTCATGATGGGGAAGAAGAGGATGTCTCTGATGGAGTAGACGCGGCAGAAGAGCATAACGAGGCGGTCGAGGCCGATGCCGAGACCGCCGGTAGGAGGCATGCCTTGGCAGATCGCCTCGATGAACTCTTCGTCCAGCGGGTTGGCCTCTTCATCGCCTGCTGCTTTTTTCTCGGCCTGTTGGACCAGGAGCTTGCGCTGCAGTTCGGGATCGTTGAGTTCTGTGTAGGAGTTGCAGAACTCGCGCCCTACGATAAAGCTCTCGAAGCGTTCGACGAGACCTTTTTCTCGGAGTTCAGGATCGCGATGCGGTTTGCACAGAGGCGTCGTTTCGATCGGATGGTCGATGATGTGGTGTGGCTGGATCAGATGCTTCTCGACGAGTTCGCCAAAAATTTTTGCGATGAGCAACCCGCGCGGAGCCTTCTTGACCTCATCAAAAGGGATGTCCGTTTTTTCCGTAAGGAGAAGTCGCATCTCTTGTTCACTTAAAGTTGCCGTGTCGATGTGCGCGTAGACGGCAATCGCCTCTTGCATACTCATCCGCTTCCAAGGAGCTTTGAGTTCGATTTCATACTCATGCCCACCAGATTCAGCAGCCAGCTTCAGCTTAGTCGTACCGAAGAGTTCCCTAGCGAGGCTTTCGAAGAGATTCTCCGTCAGTGCCATCATGTCTTTGTAGTCGACGTAGGGAGCGTACGCTTCAAGCATAGTGAACTCCGGATTATGCGTGCGGTCAAGACCTTCGTTGCGAAAGACTTTGCCGATCTCGAAGATCTTTCCCATGCCGCCCACGATCAGTTTTTTGAGCGGGATTTCTAGCGAGATGCGGAGAAACATCTCTTGATCGAGTGCGTGCAGATGGGTCTTGAAGGGACGCGCTTCGGCGCCTCCGTAAATATTCTGTAAAACAGGCGTTTCCACCTCCAAATAACCTAAGGCGTACATGTAGGCGCGGATGAGTTGTAGGATCTTGCTGCGCATTTTGAAGGTCTGTACGACTTCGGGGTTGATAATGAGGTCGAGCCAGCGTTTGCGGTAGCGCACTCCTTTATCGGCGAGGCCGCAGTGCTTGTCGGGAAGCGGCAAGAGAGTCTTGCAAAGCAGCGTGACATTTTTGGCTAAAAGTGTGAGCTCGCCGACGTGCGTGCGGAAGAGGTGGCCTTCGATGCCGATGATGTCGCCGAGATCGAGTTTTTTTTCGATGAACTTGATCGGCGTCACCTCGTCATTATCGACGAGCCCCGTCACTTTTGTGAGGTCGCGGTTGAACATGACCTGAATACGGCCTGTTTCATCTTGGAGCTGCGCAAACGCGTTTTTGCCCATTGAGCGGAACAGCATAAGCCTGCCTGCTATGACGGCAAAGGGTGTCGTCCCCGCAGAGGCATCGTCGCTGACACCTGGACTTTTTTCTTCGTACTCGGAATGAAGGCCTTCCGTTTGATGAGTGGGAGAAAAAGAGTGAGGATAGGGGTTGATGCGCAGTGCGCGAATCTGCTCGAGCTTCGCTGAGCGATTGCGGAACTCTTCGTGCTGATGATACTCGGGCGAGGGTAGGGACATGCGGCTGCCTTAATAAAGAAGAGGACTATACTCCTTCCACTAGAAAAAAGTCGAGATCGGGTCGCAATCGATGAAAAGGCGTGCGCCTGAGGGGACTGCACACCGGATGGTCTCCAGCTTAAGGAGGCGGGCAACCGGAAGGCAAGAAGGGCCTTTGACGATGATTTGGAAGCGGTAGCATCCCTTGACTTTTGCATGGCCGCAAGGGGCAGCGGGATGAAGGGCGTAGGCAGGAGGAAGCTGCCGGATCAGCGTTTCGCGTAGCCGTTCGAGACCATTACGGACAGGGGCTTCGTTTTCCCCGCTGAGAATGATTCTGACGAGGCGGCTGAAGGGAGGATAGGCGAAAAGCTGCCGCGCCTCGATTTCTTGAGCGTAAAATTCTTTATAACTGCCACTAGCGGCCATTGCGATTGCGGGATGCTCTGGAAGCCATGTTTGAATGAAGACTTCACCGGTAAGACCGCTGCGCCCTGCCCTCCCAGCGACTTGGGTCACGAGTTGATACACGCGCTCTGACGCCCGAAAATCGGGAATATGGAGACCGCCGTCGGCATTGAGCGCACCCACCAAAGTGACGTTGGGAAAGTGAAGACCTTTCGCAATCATCTGGGTACCGACGAGGATATCGGCCTTGCCGGAGCGGAACTGTTTGAAGGCCTCTTCGTGACTCCCTTTCTTTCGCGTCGTATCGGCGTCGAGCCGCAAGATGCGCGCTTCGGGGAAGATCGCGCGGAGGGCGCGTTCTACCTGCTCAGTGCCGGCCCCTTGAAATTTTTGCTGGTCGGGATTTTGACAGTGGGGGCATGCGGATGGCGGCGTCAGCTGGTGGTGGCAGAGATGGCAGACGAGGTGGTTTTCTTTTCTGTGGTAGGTCAGCGCAAGGTCGCAATGAGGGCATTTGATCGTCTCGCCGCACGCCGTGCAGAGGCGGAAGGCGTGGTAGCCGCGGCGATTGAGAAAGAGAAGGGATTGTTCTCCTTTCTTCAAACGGGTTTCTACGGCGCTAAGCAGCGGCCCTGAAAAGAGGGCGCTCCCTTTTTGTTTAGGAGCTTCGATGCGCATATCGATGATGTGCATACGCGGCATGCTGGCATTTGCGGGGCGCGCATGCATACTCGACAAGATGTATTTTTTTTCGAGGGCGTTGGTGTAGGTTTCTAGAGTGGGTGTCGCGCTGCCGAGGACGACAACCGCGTTGCAGAGTTTCGCGCGCATGATGCTGACATCGCGCGCGTGGTAGCATGGGGACTCGTCTGTCTGTTTATAAGCCCCTTCATGTTCCTCATCGACGATGATCAGGCCGAGGTTCGCAAGAGGAGCAAAAATTGAGGAGCGCGCGCCAAGAACGATGCGGATAGCACCTCTGTGGATGGCGTGCCAGGCGTCCCTCTTTTCGCCATCGCTTAAACGGTGGTGAAGGAGGGCGACTTTATCGTGAAACCGGCTGCGGATCCTCTCGACTGTTTGCGAAGTCAGCGCGATTTCGGGGACGAGGAAGATCGCCGACCTTCCCTGACGCAGCACATAATCGATCGCCTGTAAATAGACTTCGGTCTTGCCGCTGCCTGTCACGCCATGCAAAAGATGGGTCGCGAACTTTTGAGCGTCGATCGTCTGCGTGATTTTATCTAGAGCCTCCTGCTGATCGGATAGAAGGGCTTTAGGAGCGGAAGGCAGGTACTCGGCGTGCTCCAAAGGATCGCGCCGCACCTCTAGGTTTTCACAGCGCACGATCTTTTGATCGATCAGCGCTCGGTAGCTCGTGCGCGAGCTTTTTGTCTGCAGTAGCAAGCCTGAGAGCGGCACCCCTTCAGGCGCCATGAGAAGGGCGTGCACGAGTCTCGCTTGCGCAGGACTTTTTTTCTGCAGCGCCGCATGGATGCGCGCGAGATCCTCTCCGCTGGCGTTAGGGATGACAAAGGAGGTCGTCTTGGCTTCCATGCCTCGCCGAATGCTGGGCGGAAGGAAGAGTCGCAGCGCTT
>Ga0207020_1024_pt1 | contig 37201 bp, 37 predicted proteins | sample Alteio_BWMinCont_48_FD_153500 | JGI IMG/M metagenome (GOLD analysis project Ga0207020, IMG submission 153500) | Enriched cells from forest soil in Barre Woods Harvard Forest LTER site, Petersham, Massachusetts, United States -... | ecosystem: Environmental > Terrestrial > Soil > Temperate forest >... | reverse complement strand
TACGCCTTGGCTATGAGCGAAACAATAAAAAAAATCACACAGCTTTTGGGTTAATGAACAAAACATTAACAGTCATTATTTTTCTATTGTTTTTCTTCCCCATTGGCGTTTGCGCAAAACCGCTACTATTGGTTCTTGATTGGCTCATTAACCCCGATCATGCGGCGGTTATTGTTGCAGAACAAGGAGGTTTTTTTGCACGAGAAGGGATACAGGTCAACATCATCTCTGCGAGTGATCCTGATGACGGACCTAAACTTGTTGCTGCAGGTCATGCTGATTTAGCCATTACTTATCAACCTCAGCTTATTCTGCAGATTATCAAAGGTTTACCCTTAATTCGAATAGCAACACTTATAGATCACCCATTAAATTGCTTACTGGTCAGAAATGATAGTGGAATTCACCATATTGCTGATCTACGAGGTAAACGAATCGGCTACACCTCGCATCTTGATGGCACAATGGCTTTAGAAGCTTTACTGCAGCAGGCTGGATTGACGTTACATGATGTACAAACTATCAATGTCCAATACAATTTAACGCAAGCACTACTGACAAAACGAGTAGATGCCATTATCAATGTAATGCGTAACGTAGAGCCAGTACAGTTGCAATTTACTGGTCAGTCTGTAAAAATATTTCCCGTAGAAACAGCTATGCCATTCTATGACGAATTAGTCATTATCACGAATCGCCACCAGATTAAGGATCCTCGTTTAGTAAAATTCTTGACGGCATTGCGCAAAGCAAACGATTACCTTTTGCAGCATCCGGAAAAAGGCTGGGAATTATTTTCTAAATATAATCCTACTTTAAGCAACGAATTAAACCATAATATTTGGCAAAACACTTTACCTTATCTGGCACGTGCTCCTTGTTCGTTTGATAAGACGCGCTACAAAGCGCTGATGCACTTTCTCAGGGCAAGGCACGTCATCAATGAAATGCTACCTTCCGAACGCTATACGACATAAAACAACCATGCAGTCCAAGCAAAAGTTCGTTACAATGCTTTGCTATGAATAGTGATACTCCGCTATTAGATTCTTTGAATGAGGCACAGCGAAAAGTGGTCTCTGCATCGCAAGGTCATTTGCTTGTGCTTGCAGGTGCAGGCAGCGGAAAAACGCGTGTATTGGTCCATCGTATTGCTTGGCTTATCGATGTCGAGAAGATTTCTCCCGAGGCTATTCTAGCAGTCACTTTTACCAACAAGGCGGCTACAGAGATGCGTCATCGATTGGAAAATTTCTTACACATTCCAACAAAAATGATGTGGGTAGGTACTTTCCACGGTCTTGCACATCGCCTCTTGCGTCAACATTGGGAGGCTGCCGGTTTGCCAAAAACCTTTCAGATCCTGGACAGTGATGACCAATATCGCATACTGAGGCGCATTATTACCAGCCTTAATTTAGACGAAACTCAGTGGGCACCAAAGAAGATTCAATTGTTTATCAATCAACAAAAAGACGAAGCGATTCGGCCACACCAGGTCGCCAACGTCAATGATCCCTATCACAAAACATTGATCCGTATCTATCAGGCCTATGAAGAGGTTTGTGCTCGTAACGGTGTCATCGATTTTGCTGAAATTATTTTAAGGAGCTGTGAGCTTTTTACAAAATACCCACACATCCAAAAATATTATGGGACACTGTTTAAAGAAATCGTGGTTGATGAAATTCAAGATACTAATACAGTCCAGTATTCTTGGTTAAAGTTGCTTGACAGCGGACATAATCATTTTATGGTGGTTGGAGACGATGACCAGTCTATTTATGGTTGGCGCGGTGCAAAAATAGAAAACATTCAGCGTTTTATTTATGACTTTCCAAACAACCAATTAATTCGATTAGAACAAAATTATCGCTCTACTCGCGTTATTTTAGCCGCAGCAAATGCACTGATCGCGAACAACAACGGTCGTTTAGGTAAAAAATTATGGAGTAGCGGAAACCAGGGCGAACTGATATCGGTTTATGGTGCCTTTAACGATCTTGATGAAGCGCGTTTCGTCGTAGATCAAATTGCAAAAGGACTCGTAAAAGGATTGCAAGCAGATGAGATTGCTGTTTTGTACCGCTCTAATGCCCAATCACGTGTGCTGGAAGAAGCATTGATTCGTGCACAAATTCCGTATCGTATCTATGGTGGATTACGTTTTTTTGATCGAGCTGAAATTAAAGATGCCTTAGCCTATCTACGCTTAATTGTAAATCGTCACGATGATCAAGCTTTTGAGCGCGTGGCCAATACTCCAACTCGAGGGATTAGTAATATCACCATACAAACTCTGCACACAGAGGCCAAAAATGGGAGCCTTTCCTTGTGGGAAGCTTCACAACGAGCCTTGGAAAATAATCTTTTATCTGTCCGTGCCCGCAGCGCTGTAGCTGCTTTTTTGCAATTGATTGATCATATGGACGAAGCGACTAAAACATTATCACTTTTCGAACAAACAGAGCAAGTGCTTTACAGTAGTGCTCTGTTTACACACTACAAAAAGGAAAAGGGTGAGCGTGGTCAAGCCCGTCTCGAAAATCTTGAAGAATTACTCAATGCCACACGTCAATTCGTTCCTGAAGTGGATAATGTTTCTGTTTTGTCCGCGTTTTTGGCACACGTCACGCTCGAAGCAGGCGAACATCAACGTGACAGTACAGAAAAATGTGTACAATTGATGACATTACATGCTGCCAAAGGGTTGGAATTTCCATGGGTTTTTTTATGCGGTATGGAAGAAGGTCTATTTCCACATCATTTATCTCATGATGAACCCGGTCGTTTGGAAGAAGAGCGTCGCTTGTGTTACGTTGGCATGACACGTGCTATGAAAAAACTCTATTTAACCTATGCGGAGATTCGTCGTCTGCATGGTATGGAAAGCCATCACAGACCTTCGCGTTTTATTTTTGAAATTCCTAAAGAACTCCTAGATGCTGTGCGATTAAAGACACAGATAGTACGACCTGTTCAGTTAAAGCCAATCCGTACCACTAGCAAGGATCAAAAAAATATCGGAGATACTGGGTTACGTTTAGGACAGCAGGTTACCCACCACACGTTTGGTGATGGTACTATCATCGATGCAGAAGGACAAGGAAACCACACCAGATTACAGATTAAATTTCAGCGATCTGGCACTAAATGGCTAATCGCCAGTTTTACCAAATTATCTACGCGTGGTTAATTCAAATGCAATGAAAAAAACCACCTATTGAAACCAGGCATTTTCTTTTTTAACCTTTACTGAAGGGCACCTCTATAAATTAGAAATTTTGCTTCAAATGCTTTGAAAACGCTATTTCGGCAAAAATTTTGATTTTGCCAATAATATGTACACAGCGCCCGTTCCTCCATCATTTGATCGTGCAGAAGCAAAGGCCAGCACTTCTGAAAATTGCTTTAACCAATGATTGACATAATTTTTCAATTTTGGCTCAGTTTTGCTCGACAGGCCTTTTCCATGGATGATTTTGACACAGCGAACCCCCATTTTTTGATTTGTTAGCAAAAAATTTTCCACTGCTACACGTGCTTGTTCGATAGTCATTCCATGCAAATCTAAGTAAGCAGTTCTCTTTATTTCACCGCGCACTAACTTCCTGATTAATTTATTCTGTGGACCCTGTCGCCTAAAAAATAATGCATCTTCTGTAGCGAGTGTTGGCTCTGCGGGATCAAAGAGGAAAATATCGTGATGCGCTGCTTTTTTCTTCACATATTTCGGTGGCTGATCGGCTAATGGAGACTGTTTCTGAGATTTTTGCACTCCAAGCCTTTTGTGACGTCTAACATCTGACATTGCTTTATGAAAAAAAACAAGATCTTCATCATCGGGTGGAAAATAGTTAGACATTGCAAAGAATGTTATCAAGAGTAGCTCAGGCTACAATATTGCTTTACTCTATAGAGAAACACATGCGCTGCGGCAAGCGTAGCGTAACTTAAATCTTGAACTGTGAAGCAACGTGCCTTTTTTATTTTTGCATTTATCATTTTTGGTTGTTTTGTTATCCAACATTGCTTTTTTGGTGGGGTGCAGCCAAAATTCGGCGCATTTACCCAGACCCGTCTCACCCGTCGTACTATCGAAGGCTCATACCGCCTTTCCAGCTACGCCAAACACTATCGCTTTGCTGATCCCACTGCAAGGACCTTTGGGTAGTATCGGTTGGGCTGTGGAACAAGGATTCTTGGCCTCTGCTCAAGCAAGTGGAGCTCCACCACGCATTATTGTCATTGACACGGCCAAAGAACCTTCCATTCAGGTAGCCTACAACAAAGCGATTAAAAAAAATGCGCAATTTGTGGTAGGACCACTTCTAAAGGCACAGGTACAAACTTTAGTAGGTCTAGAACTCCATACTTCAGTGCTAACTTTAAACTACTTAGCTTCAGATGTTAGTGCACCTCCAGAATTATACCAATTCGGCTTATCCCCCTTGGATGAAGCTAAGCAAGCAGCTCTCAAGGCTTGGCAGAGTGGTTGTCGTTCCGCGCTGATCATGACTACTGACGGCAATTGGGGTGCACAAATAGGCCAAACGTTTGCCGATCAGTGGAACAGTTTAACTGGGACAGTGGTCGATCGCTTGACACTTTCGCACACTACCTCCGCATTGACACGGCAACTTCGGGAATTTATTCAGTTTAAACCACCACATAACAGACGAACTGATTTTGATGTAATTTTTCTAGCTAGCGATCCGCAGACAGGTCGACAAGTTAAGCCTTTGCTAAAATTCTTTTACGCTGGTGACATTCCCGTGTATGCAACCGCTGCAATCTACAGCGGCTTGCCAAATTCTAGCCGTTTAGATTATGACCTCGATGGAGTGATTTTTTGTAGTGCTCCGTGGACTATAGAAAAAAGCATAAGCAATTCTTCTTTATACCAGCAGCTACAGGCGCGCGATGCTGGATTTTTTATGCGTAATCGAAAGTACTACGCCCTTGGTGTTGATGCTTTTCACATCGTTCAACAGCTACCTAATCTTAATCAATTTCATGCACAAGCTTTACCTGGAGCAACGGGTCAACTCACATTAGATGATAAACATCGCATTGTACGTAAGTTGGTTTGTGCACAATTTCGTAAAGGAGCTGTATCATTCCTGGATTAATAGTATCTACTACTTCCCAAAAATTAGGGAAAGAAGCAGAAGATTTTGCCTATCATTATTTAAAACGCCAGGGTCTTTCTCTCATTACTAGAAACTACACGTGCCGTTTTGGCGAAATTGACTTAATTATGCAAGAACAAAACATTTTAGTTTTTGTGGAGGTTCGTTATAGACGAAACTCTGATTTTGGTAATGGCATAGAGACAATTGATTTCACTAAGCAGACTAGGCTTATAAAAACAGCCGAATACTATCTGCAATACTTTCCACAATTCGCTATGTTCTCCTATCGTTTCGATGTCTTCGCTGTTTCACGAACCACAAAGCCAAAACCTTGCTTTCACAGGCTTAATACTTCCCAGCGTTACATTGCTCAAGTAGAATGGGTCAAAAATGCGTTCTCTGGGTAATATATGGATCTTCTTACGCGCATCAAGACTCATTTTGAAGAGAGTATTGAAACTAAACGGCAGGCTTCCTCTCTGTTGGCAGAAACCATTGTTGAAGCAAGCCAGCTGTTTGTGCAGAGTCTCCTGAACGATAACAAAATCCTAGCCTGTGGTAATGGAGGATCAGCGGCAGATTCACAACATTTTGCTTCAGAAATGATAAATCGCTTCGAAACGGAACGTCCTAGTCTTCCCGCTATCGCCTTAACCACAGATACGTCTACAATCACTTCAATTGCAAATGACTATAGTTATAACGACATTTTTTCGAAACAAATTCGAGCATTGGGTCAAGCAGGTGATATCTTACTTTTAATTTCAACCAGCGGTAATTCAGAAAACATTTTGCGTGCCTGTGAAGCCGGACACAGTAGAGAATTGAGAATTATTGCACTAACAGGTAAAGATGGAGGCTCTTTATCTGGTTTGCTCAGTAGTTCTACTGACATCGAGATACGTGTCCCCAGCTCGTCTACCGCACGTATACAGGAAACACATTTGTTGATTATTCACTGCTTATGCGATTTGATTGACAAGCAGCTTTTTGGAAAAAATTATGTTTAAAGACACAGTGGTACGCGCGGCATCAAGCATATTTTGTGCAAATTCAGTCCAATTCTGATCGAATAAGCCATTTGATGGTTCCTGTTAAGAGCTTCCAGGGCGTCTCTATAAAAAAATAAGAGTGAAATAGCAATTTATGAGGCGCCCTTTAAAAAACAATGTTAATGTTCACGACATCACTATAGGACCCCGTGCTGACGTTTTGTTGAGCAGGTATTTCACCATAAATGGTTAAATACTTTGGTATTCCACTTCCTTTACCGAACACTGTATCAACCCCTATAGTATTTCCCCAATTAATTGTACACGTCGGGTTTTGCGATAGTGTATAACAAATAGTTGCAGTTCCTGGTCCGGACATCGTGCGCAGATTTGTATCAGCGGATATTCCATTGCCTTGATCCAAAGTTATGTTATAAGGGGTATTTAATGTACAAAGTATTCGTAGCCTAGAGATACTTTTTGTAGAGATCACTGCATAAGGACTGTAGACACCAAACACTAAGGGAGTTGCCGTAATAGTGCAACCTGATATTACTTCGACAGAAACTGGCACACTGGTTGTCAGTATCGCTGCAAATGCCGGATTTGTGCAAAATCCTAAGCAAAAGAGAAAAACACTCTTCCCTAATAAAGAAAACACAACGCCTCCCTGCTGTACAATGGCAGCCATTGTCAGAGAACTGATTCGTTTCCTTATTTAACAAAAATCTTTAAATTTAAGCCTACTATATCCCTGCTATAATAGCCAGCTCATGTATTTGGATCGTCTGAAATTAATGATCGCATTTTTATTTTTTGTTTTTGCCAGTCATGTATCAGGCATACCGCTCGCTGTGAGTTAAAAAGATTCGCATCTTCACGTACGAGCGGTATAGACAGATCAGAGCACAAATGGTACGCTAAAATGACTATTGATAGCATAGAAATGCCTTTAAGTTATGTTTCAAATTTCATTGCGTTGTTTAGTCTGCGTATAATTTTTTTGCATCATGAATATCAATGCTGACGAACAAAAACAAGAAAAAACCAGTGAGTTTATTTACTTAAAAGACTACGTCCCAACTATTCAAGAAGATGTGCGGTATTACATTTCTGATAATTTTGTAGGCCGCCCTATCGTTGGTTACAAAAAACCGGTTTGTTTGTTAACGAAGGCAGCAGCAAATGCTTTGTTTGGTGTACAAAGCATACTGTATAAAAAAAATTTTGGACTAAGAGTTTTCGATGCTTACAGGCCGCAAATGGCAGTTGAGGATTTTTTTCAATGGAGTCAAGAGCCACAAGATCAAAAAATGAAAAAAGCCTATTATCCGAGAATTAATAAAGCGGATTTGTTTGATCTTCACTACATTGCGCGTCACTCAGGCCATACGCGCGGTAGTACGATCGATGTAACGCTTGTTGATCTTTTGACCGGTGAACCGCTTGATATGGGTACCCCTTTTGATTTTATGGATCCATTATCTCATCCTGCTTGTCGAACGATTACACTAGCGCAATTTAACAACCGCATGTTGTTGCAGACAACAATGATGGAATTTGGTTTTTTACCGATAGAGACAGAGTGGTGGCATTTCACATTAAAGAATGAGCCTTATAAAAGCGTCTACTTCAATTTTTTAGTGGAGTGATTTAAATTGCTTTCATTTCCTACAAGACAAGGCACCCTATAAAATTCTAAAACACAAAAATTTTCTTACTAAAATTATACGGTCAGCCGCGGTGAGTATCGCGCACGCTTTTTTTGATAAAAAAGCTTCTGCAAGTCCGTTCCATCGCTTGCCATGATATTAAAGAGATTCCGCGTGCTTATAAAAAAACAGTAGTGTACAGGCTCTATCAATATTTTTAAGATAAATTATTATTTGCTGAAGAAAAAGAGTAGTCTGCTACCATTGTATCAGAATAGATTTTCTTTAAATATTTCTGGATTATCGTTGAATCTATCGGCCTTTTTTTCAAAAGAAATTTTACTTTCTTTACCCTATATATATTGCATTTTTTTGTGACATTAAATTTTTTTATTCTACGCATATTTTTCCTCATTCTGTAATTCTGTAATTCTGTAATTCTCAAAAATAGACTTGTTCTAGAACAGTCTTTTATAACAATACGCCTGTAAACTTAAAAAAATATTAAGCAAAAAAAAATATTAAAAGCTCGACAGAGGGTTACCCTATCAGTCATGAAAAGCGTTATTACATCAGTTCATTACCTATGAATGCGGAGCGAATAGGTCACGCTATACGGGCGCCACTGGCGCATTGAAAATACTTTACACTGGAAGTTTAGATGTTATCTTTAAAGAAGATGATTCTCGCATACGCAAAGATTACGCTCCTGAGCATGTTAGCTGGCTACGCCACTTTGCTTTAACTTTATTAATTGAAATTCCGTTACTCGATTTTTCAGTACACACATTTCTGGCATTAAGACGAATTCCATTTCTTGTGCTGAAGATTGTATACAGAAGATTGTATACAGTATCTGTCCAGACCTAGCCCAACACTAGACCCAACAACAGTATAAGTGCTTAGGTTCTGTCTCTAAAGTGTAAAAATTTCGACTAGAAATTTGTCACTTCTAGCCTAAACTTTTACACATGCTCTACCGATTCTTTGCTACTAGAGGAGTAGCATAGTGTTGACGCACGCATTCCTAATTTACATTCCTAACTTAGAAACAGGAGTTGACTGTGCAATACACTCTTGTTTTTCGCGATCAAAAAATTGAGCAGAACCTGTTGTGCTCAATTCTTGGTCTAACATAATCCCAGTTTCACTTACATATGCGGCGAGTTCAGCTGGCTTATGTTGTTTAATCCATTGAGTAGGATACACAATGCCATTCGAACTGCAAAAACAGATCGAAGATCTCTCCTTGTATACTGCTTGAATGCAATCAAATTCATTTTTAGTAATTCCTGTTAATGCATTAAAATTTGCCGGATTTTCCTTATGTATTTTACTTACTTCTACTAAATACTGATGGCATTCTAATGCACGCCTAATCAGGGTAGCGCCTATTTGCAAAGCCACTGTTAGTGGCTCCTTATTTTTTAATGCGACTAGCAATGCTGGCATATAAGTTGGCGTCGAAAGTTTAGGATTTAATTGATACTGATGCCATGATTCCAGGTCAGCAACAAATTTCGGATTATTGGCTAATAATTCTTTCAGTGCTGTTTGTAGCTGCTCGGCAGCAGATAAAGTATCTATTCGAAGCATGCATATGAATCTGCCAAGCCAGTGTTGCTCTGATGTTAGTGGGGTTTCATGTATCGGTAATTGACAAAGCTGGAAACGTTTGCTGAAATAATTTTCATGCACTGTTGTAGGAGTTTTTGTTGTTAGTGAGAGTAACGCTGGTAATATGCAATTTAAATAAATTGTTGCAATTTGTTGAGTAAGAATAGTTTTTCCACCATCTTGAGCAGCTGCGCCTGCCACATCACAAATTTGTAAAATAAAATGTTTACCTATTGCTTCGACACCATGACCATGCTCAGCAAGCATATCTTTTAGCCGTGCTAATTCACGTTCTCCAGATTCAGCATGTGCAAAATGCCCATAATGAAATTCTGTATTAATCTTACGCAATTCAGTCAGTGTAATTTCGTTGTTTATACTAGGTAGAATAGCGGATAATTCTGTATAATTACGGCGTAATAATTCTGACATAAAATGGTCTGGATCTTGAGCTGTGATATAAAACAGTTTGCATAAAGCTTCTCGTAATGGCCTGATTTTTCCAAGATCGCTTAATATTAATGCACGTAACAAAATATTTTTGTCAAGATCGGTGGGAAAATATGTTTGTAATAACGTGCATAAATTTTGAAATTGATCTGATAATATGATTAGCTGATTAGAGTACACGGGCGTTTTTTTGAAAAAATCATAATTGTTTTCAACAATAGCTTGCATTGTCATGATACTAAATACGGTTCGTTCTAATTCAATGCTACGAATTTCTGGATTTGCCGTCCGTAGCAAAGATGCTAGAGGTTCATTTGTATGTTTCACTTTTACATCTGGTAGTACCATTGCGGTTGCTTGATACAAGTCGTTCGTCCACGGTGCCGGTGCAGTGATTTGAAAATCGTGCGTAGCATCAACCTCTGTATTGAGGAAAGCTAGTAATTCTGGATAAGATTTAAAAAGACTTTCAAAATAGGTTTGATTAAATTTCATAAGATACCTCATTTTTTTTGTAAAAATAATCTTATTTCAGCTTTTCTGACAAAACCCTATGTAGATTTCCGTAACTGATTTTCAAAATCATAAAGCATAAAGCGTTGAATAATCAATACTCATACAAGCCGTTGCTTGCAAATTATGTTTGATGCGTCAATGCGCTTGAATCGCGTGAGCGATTAACGTGGTTTGCTAGGAAGAGAATTCACGTAATAACGTTTATCCACGCTTTTTTCTCCGCCCTTTATCTGGCGATGCGTTTGCCCTGAAATTTCTAATTTTTAGAGGTGCCCTTCAGGTTTCTTTAAGATTCATGTAATAGCATTACATTTATGGTCAAAATTTTTTTTAAATAAATACAGTAGTAAACAGCAATTATAATGGAGGGATAAAGTATGCCACGAAGTTTTAACTGGCAAAATACACTGCATTACATATCTCAGGTTCAAGTTTTACTTGAAAATTTCAATGCGGTTTTAGTGGACCTCACAGTATACCCAAGTATTGCTTTTGCTCAGTGGAAATTGTTCGAACGTGACAGCGCAGTCAATATAAATGAAATATTGCAATATGTAGCACAAAAGCCCGATGACTGGTATTGCGAGAACGAGCTTGCTACGCCAGTCTATTTGTTAATAGAACAGAGCAAAGCTTTTGGGTTGTGTGTGGATAATGCGATAAACGGTTCCAATGATCAGCGTGTTATTGCTAATTTTTCATTTTTAATCACTAAATACTTAATGCAAGCTTATAACGTGCTCCAATTAAGTAAGCTTCGGTACTGTGGCGAGGGTGTTCCTCAAGGATGACATTCCTGCAGAAAAAGCACTGGATATAGCTCATGCAGTACTTTGCAAGATTATTTTCATGGTGCAGAGCATATATAATAATGACAGTGTAAAGTGCCTATTAACACAGAAACAACGTGAGGCTGGTGCTTTCTATTTAATTAATTTGAACAATGTATTGCAACAATGGAATTACGTTAAAAAAATAGACAAAATGGACGCTTTGAATGTATCAGCAATCAATGTAGTGACGTCTTAAAAATTTTAATAGAGAATTCTTGGGAGTTAGCAAATGGGCAGATACAGGAGAAGCAATGTAAAATATCGGTTAAATATGAGGTTACTAAACAGGATGAAGTTTCTCCCACACTATTTTACGGTGATTGGAAGGCAGAGATTTCTTGGAATGCTAAAAAATCGGTATTGGACCTGTATGATGTTGTTTTCACTGAGCTGCTGCGTGATCCGCTTGTTTCTTGTAATGCGTTGTCGCGTGTAACAGTGCAAAATGAAAGTGGCTTGGTTCAGCACGCTGATTGAATCATCGTAAAACTTATAAAGCTTGCTACAGAATTTAAAAACGTTAATTACAGCTGATGACAGTCCTATTTTAGACGTTAATATCATTGGGTTTATGTTGCGACATTCCGACGTGTTGATGTATAGTGATCGTGGTGTTATTTCTCAACATTTAATTTTTAAGCACTTTAAGGACATTCCGCTGTATTTATCTGCAGTCTACTAGACACTAAAGAAGAGGAACGCCGTTCAAACATCACAATAGATAACCTCTTCTTCGTCAAGAAAATTGACACATTTTTTACAATGAAAAAAGCATTGATTATTGTGGATTTACAAAACGATTTTATGCCAACTGGATCGCTTCCCGTTCCTCATGGTGAGGAAGTTATCCCTCTGGCGAATACACTGCAGACCTATTTTGAGTGTATTGTGGCTACACAAGATTGGCATCCAAAAAATCATGGAAGTTTCGCAGTAAATCATCCTGGTCGATCTGTCGGTGATATTATTGAGTTGGCAGGATTGTCGCAAGTATTATGGCCGACTCATTGCGTACAAGCGACGCAAGGCGCTGAATTTGTCAAAGCTTTTACGCTGATCCCTACAGCCAAAATTTTTCAAAAGGGGTGTAATCCAACTATCGATAGCTACAGTGGCTTTTTTGATAACGGGCACACCCAATCAACGGGTTTGAAAGATTATTTGTTGGCGTGTCAGATCAGTGATGTGTATGTGATGGGATTGGCGCTGGATTATTGCGTCAAATATACTGTGCTGGACGCATGTCAATTAGGCTTTACAACCTTCTTAATAGAGGATGGTTGTCGCGGCGTTAACCTAAAGAAGGATGATAGCGCCACTGCCATGCAGGAGATGCGACTAGCAGGAGCTAATGTAGTCCAAAGTACCGATAAAAAAATTTTAGGCGCGTTCTAGTGGAAACGCCAGCACTTCGTTGATGGAGTCTTTTTTGGCTGCCAATAAAATCAGCCGATCTATGCCCAACGCCACACCGGCGCAGTTTGGTAAGCCATGTTCTAGTGCCGCTAGTAGTCGTTCATCGATAGGTACGGGGGAATGGCCTGTTTTTTTACGCTGACTTAATTCATATACAAATCGTTGTCGTTGTTCTGATGGGGAGCTGAGTTCGTGAAATCCATTAGCCAGTTCTAATCCATTAACATAAACCTCAAAACGTGCAGCCAGTGGCGGACTTCCTGGTTGTATTTTTGCCAAAGCGGCTTGCGAAGCAGGAAAGTTGTAAATAAATATCGGCTGTTTCGGTAATTTTGGCTCAATACAGTGGGTCATGAGTAGATGGAGCCAGTCATCCTTTTCTAGACTAGATAAATTCTCTGTATGAAGTCCACACTGGTCGGCAGTTTGTCTTAGTTGAGCTATAGAGGCACGGTGTGGATCCATTTGAAGAAATTTTTGAAAAATTACAGAATAACTAAGGCGTTCTATTGATTGACAATGCAAGATTATTTTTAATAAATCCTCTACTTCATTCATTAGATCATAATGATCAAAGCCTGGTCTGTACCATTCTACTAGTGTAAACTCCGGATTGTGTGTGCGACCTGATTCACCTTGATTGCGAAATGCTTTACATATTTGATAAATAGCCCCGCTGCCAGCAGCTAGCAATCGTTTCATAGCAAATTCAGGCGAAGTTTGTAGATACAGTGTCTTTTTTTGCTGGAAGTTTGAAAAATAGTAATCAGTGTGAAAACTATGTAGGTGTTTATCAGTGACCGTCGCCTGTGAAAGAATGGGGGTTTCAACTTCTAAGATTTGTCTTTCAGCAAAAAATTGACGAATACAACTTAGGATCTCAGCGCGTAAACACAATAATGCGTGCGATGCACTTGGCCGCCAAGCAGCGTCAAAATCCAGCATCTTAGTTGGCTTCTTTTTCTGCTATTAACATTAAGTGCTTGTATACTCGTTCAGAGATCAAACCTGCATCGAATTTGCGTTGTGTGTCTATGGACATTGGTTGGCCGTATTGTTTAAGCAACTGACGTGTCGTAGCCGTGATATCATCTAACTTGGAATCAAGTAACTGGTCACGCAGTTTTTCGTTAAAGACTAAAAATTCGCGTAAAGGAATCCGTTTACCATCTAGGGTGGGTACTAACCGTTGCCACACTACGACGCGAATAGTTTCAATAACATCGATCATTCGACTGTGCGCTTCGTTGGCGGGAAAGGAATTGACTAGCCGACGTATGGTTTCAGTTACACCATTGCTATGCAGTGTGGTATAGACCGGATGTCCGGTAAGTGCCGCTTCTATCGCGGCACTTATGGTTTCTGGATCACGTGCCTCTCCAACTAAGATAAGTCGTGGTTTACGGCGCAGTGCATTGCGTATCCCAGCAGCAAAAGAAGGCAAATTTCTAGGAATTTCTGATTGACTGACTATTGTGCTAGGCATATCAATAGTGTCATAAACAAACTCAATGGGCGCTTCATAAGTGAGGATTTTTCGATTGCTATCCGTTTGTTCAGCTAGATCGCGAATGATAGCGGCTAATAAAGTACTTTTCCCGGAACCAGTCGATCCCGTTACGTAAACAATACCTTGGCTTGGGGAGAGGGCATTGACAAGTTCGGGTTCTAAGTCAAGTTCCGATAGTTTCGGCGGTGTACTAGGAATAGTTCGAAAGGTGATCTGAATTGCATCATGACCCTCGACTAAACACCCCGTGGCATTGACACGGAAACGATAACGCTCATTGCGATTAGGACGGAATTCATAACTGGTATCAATATCAATTCCGCTTAAAATTTGCGTACTACCATTAGATCCGTATATAAAATTCAATATTTCAGAAACTTCTGTATTAGAAAGTTTACGCCGTGTAATCTTAAGTAAGCGCCCGTACACCTCTGCAAAGATTGGCTCGCCAGTTTGTAACGTAACGTCAGATGCTGATAGCGATTGACAGTGGACTAGCAGTCGTGCCAAGTAAGGGGGCGTAAAGCGTATTGGTTCATTGACCAGTTGGTAAGCAGGTATGGGTATCATGTGTGATAACAGGCTTCCATCGTTTGGGGTTGGTTTGCAATTTTGGTAGCGAAGTAATTCTAAATATTTGATCGTTGATGTGTAAATGAGAACTGTTGCCAGTGACGCCAAGGTTGGTATGTGCGACAAAGGGTTTACTAACCATGCCTTTCACAAGTAACGAACGATATAGCGCCATGCCAGTATAATCCCGTTGCAAGCGAGACAAGCTATCGCCAAAAATGTTGTTAGCCTGGCCAATACCATCTTGCCAGCCCATAACGGCGTATTTTTTCCAAATAATATGTTCTTCTAGTGTTTTTGGTAGAAAGGCTGCGGGTGGTATTTGTGGTGCTTTATAGTTCATCCAAAGATAATCATGCCACTGAGGAGGGGCGGTTGTAAAACGCGCTTGGCTCACGATTTGATAAATGCGATCATCGATGCGCAAAGTTTGTGAATCAGCCAGATTCAGTGAATGATTGCCTTGAACTAACACGGGGGGAACTACGTTGTGATCGAGTAACATTAAATTAAAATTAAAAATGGAATCTAATTCTTTCGCATGCTTACTTAACTCTTTGTTAATTTCCTTAGATCGCCAAGCCAGCCCAGCTTGGGCACCGACACTCATGGCAATATCTTGCAAAGCTTGAGTATGTACTTCAGTCATTTCTTTTTTGCCAACGACGGCTTCGGCATGCAGGTTTTGTAATTGACACAAGCTATCCAGGCTACCTACCGCCTGATAGCTAGGTAACTTTGTGGCACAAGCGGTAATGCAAACGAGGATTAAAAAAAGCGTAACGATGTGAAGCAAAAATTTAGAACTGATTTTTAGCATAGCGAAGTTCAATGGTACGGATGCCTGGATAGACAGTTACACTGCCTTTATTTCCAGCCTGGATATCGGCATTACGTATAATGTAAGCCAGAGGTGTGTTCTGGGCATTAATAGACACAAGTACAGGAATAGCGGGTTGGCGACCGATAACTTCTAACCGATAATTCACCAGTGTGGCAATACGTCTCAGTAACGGTTCTATAGGACCTGCCCAGTCGACAGAAGCGACAACTCTTCCCAAACCAGATGCCGTTGGATAGGGTAACAACTTCCCAGGAGGGCTAACTGTTTTTTCCAGAATTTTAAGCTCATTCAGCGATTGGCTGACAGAGCGAGCTGCCTCCGATAGCATAACACCTATATCGTTGGATGGAGTATTGATCGTAGTGGCAATGCAAGTGGTAGGAGTGGAATGTCGCATGGAGGAGCAAGCCGATAGCAAACCAACGGCTAGTACCACCGTTATTTTTTCTATATATCTTTTTTTGGACAAAAATTTGCGCACAACCAGGCGATTGAAGCAAGAAGAATACTAAAAGTCAATGGATGATTTTGAAGTCAATGGGTGATTTTGGCTAAGCCATAGTTGACTCGGCCGGATTTTTTACTATGGCTTATTTTCCAATTCTTCGGTAAGGTTAGTGCAGACACAGGGGACTCCGTTTCCATGTAGATGATGGTTTCAGGGAGGAGTAAATTTTCTTGCAGCAGCCAGGTGCAGGCCAATTCTATGAGGTTTTTGAAAAAAGGTGGATCCAGAAATATAAGATTGAAAGCAGGCGGGGGGGTTGCTTCAAATAAACGGGACGCCCTGAATGGATAAGTGGCATGGTAAACTTTGGCTTTTGGGACGGCGGCTAACTGTTCTATCTGGGCCTTGAGGTAGTGGGTGAGTATGGGGGATTGCTCGATAAAAGTGGCGGATTTAGCGCCACGGGACAGAGCTTCGAAACCCAGCGCACCACTACCAGCAAATAAATCTAAGCAATCTGCACCAATTAAAATAGGATTTAGCCAGTTAAATAAGGTTTCGCGAATGCGGTTTGGTGTGGGGCGAAGACCCGGTATCGTGGGAAAGGAAAGTTTCCGACCGCGCCATTGACCCCCGATAATTTTTACTTGTCCTTTTTTCATCGAAGAGGTTATACCACATTTGTTATATTCTTGGTCTACGGTCTACTTGCGAATAGTGAATAACTGCAAATGTTGAATTTTTTAAAGCGAAAAGCCCCTTGTGCAGGGGAAATAGAAACTAAAAAACCAGCTTTTTTCATCCGACTTAGGGAAGGGTTGCAAAAAACCCGCCATCGGTTGATAGAAGGTCTTGCTGATTTAACGTTGGGGAAGAAAGCAGTTAGTGCTGTTCTCATCGAAGAAATCGAAGATCTGCTCTTGGGTTCAGATGTAGGTGCGGCGGTAACCGAGGAAATTATTGATGACTTAAACCGTAAACTGGATCGCAAGCAGTTAGCAGATGGTAATGCAGTGTGGGAAATATTGCGAAAGCATTTGATTGCGTTGTTGCAAGCGTGTGAAAAACCATTACTGATAGATGCAGTGTATAAACCCTACGTCATTTTGGTTGTTGGTGTAAATGGTGTTGGAAAAACCACAAGTATCGGAAAATTGGCACATCATTTCAAAAAGCAAGGAAAGCGAGTTATGCTGGCAGCCGGGGATACCTTCCGCGCAGCTGCTACCGAACAGCTAGCAATATGGGCCGAACGTAATCAGCTAGCTTTCGTCGCACAACACCAGGGGGCTGATAGTGCGTCTGTGATTTATGATGCGTTTCAAGCTGCTAAAGCGCGGAGTACGGACATTTTAATTGCTGATACAGCAGGTCGTTTACATACAAAAGATAACTTGATGCAGGAGTTACATAAGATAAAGAAGGTGTTGGCAAAGTTGGATGCAGCAGCGCCACATGAAACGCTATTAGTCCTCGATGCAAGTATAGGGCAAAATTCTCTAGTTCAAGCGGAAGTATTTCATAAAGTTATTCAGCTCACTGGAGTTGCACTTACTAAGCTTGATGGTTCTGCGAAAGGGGGTATGCTTTTTTCAGTTGCGAAGAAACTTGCTTTACCTATTCGTTTCATTGGCTTTGGCGAAAATATTGAAGATTTACAGGTATTTTCATCTGAAAACTTTGTTGATGCGTTATTTGATGGTGTTGAAAAGAGATAAAAAATGCTAGAAAATGGTAAAATATTTAGAAAGTACATGTGTTTACTCTGTGGGTACGTGTACGAAGAGGAAAAGGGCTGGCCAGAGGACGGTATTCCTCCGGGCACCGCTTGGGAGGATGTATCTCCCACCTGGCGTTGTCCTGAATGTGGCGCAATGAAGGAAGATTTTGAAATGGTGGTGATCTAAACAATCTAGTTTTGGATCGGTCGACGCTGTTTTTCAAAGGATTCACTTAATCTGGCTTGATTTCTACAAGTAAAGTGATGACAACTAGCACCAAGGTGGGGAATTCATTGAAAAACCGGTAAAACAAGGCAGAGTGTTGGTTTTTTTCTTGTTTGAAGTCGCTGTGTAATTTTCCACAGTAAAGATGAAAAGTAATGAGTAATAGCACGCAGAGTAGCTTTGCTTGCATCCAGCGCGCGTGTAAATAGTAGGTAGGCGAATGACTGAGAAGTAGAATCCCTAAGGCGATTGTTATAAAGGCAGCAGGAGCCATGATAAAGTAATATAGTCTATGCTCCATCATGTTGAATCGTTCAAGACTGATCCTGTCCAGCGCTTGCGCGTGATAGACGAACAAGCGAGGAAGGTAGAACAGACCAGCGAACCAGGCTACCATGGCAATGATGTGGAAGGCTTTAATCCAAACCATTATGGCTATTGACTCTGGTAGCGTATAAAAATCAAAAATCTATCGTGAATTATGAACTAATTATCCCTGCTGTCCAAGATTATTTGCTGCAATTACAAGCAGATATTTGTTTGGCCTTAGAAAAGGAAGATAGTCAGGAAGAATTTATACAGGATGATTGGCTGCACGCTAAAAGCGGAGGCGGAAAAACTTGCGTTCTAGCAGAAGGTCAGTTAATAGAACGGGCGGCGGTGAATTTTTCACATATTGTCGGCGAAAAATTACCTCCCAGTGCCACTGTACGGTATCCTCAATGTAAAACTGCCGTGCCATTTCAAGCCATGGGTCTGTCTTTGGTGGTGCATCCACGCAATCCCTATGTGCCAATCGTTCATATGAACCTACGCCTTATTGTACTTAAACAAGCCGATGACAAGGGGCCAATATGGTGGTTTGGTGGAGGGTTTGATCTCACACCTTGCTACGCCTTTGAGGAAGATTGTCAACATTGGCATCGTACAGCGAAACAAGCTTGCGATCCATTCGGCCAGGATGTTTACCTACAATATAAAAAAAATTGCGATTCCTATTTTTATCTCAAGCATCGAAAAGAGTCGCGTGGTATAGGCGGTATTTTTTTCGATGACGTTAACCAGTGGGATTTTAAGACCTGCTTCGCTTTCATACAAAGCGTCGGCGATCACTTTTTACCAGCCTATATCCCCATTCTACGACGACACAAAGCTAAACTTTATGGAGAACAAGAGCGGCAGTTTCAAGCCTATCGTCGCGGTCGCTATGTGGAATTTAATTTGATTTATGACAGAGGAACTTTATTTGGTTTGCAAAGTGATGGCCGTATTGAATCTATTTTGACCTCTATGCCACCACAGGCAAGCTGGCAATATAATTGGCAAGCAGCACCTGGTTCTCGTGAGTTAGAATTAACGGAAAAATTTTTAACGCCACAAGAATGGATTTGATCATTGACATGGCGCCACGAGAGGTTATTTTTATTCCAGTGAAGCATGAGAATAATCGTTGCGTGAAAGGGTATGTGCGACGCAGGCAAAGACTACCTTGCCAAGGGGTCTAATTTTTTCTTCTTTGCTGAGGCATGCCGCGCGCGCATTTCCACATCAATATATTTATCTGTAATGGCACTGGAACTATGGCCGGCATCGTCACGAACATGTTCACGCGGTCTATGTTTCACATCTTCAGAAATACCAGTATGTCGTAACCAGTGCACCGTTGCTGCTCTTAATTCCGTTGCATCCTCCTGTAACCCATCCTTTACCATTCGATCAAAAGCCGTGTCAAAACATATCTGGACAATGCTACGAATTTGGCGTGTACTGGTGATTGGCCCACTACCCGTTGATTTTTTGATCAGCACAGTGCTTTCGCCACGACTAGGCAATGGGCTGAGGTCTAAATGGATCCGATAGCGTTTCAATGCATTTAACATATCATCACTGACACTGATCAAGCGTTCCTTATTACCTTTGCCTACGGTCATAAACCACCAATTACCATCAATATCCTTTTGAAAATGACCCATTTGTGGTTGCCAGCGCGACGAAGTGACTAATTCCGAAATGCGTAGATACATACCATACAAGGCCCGTATGATGAACAAGCTTCTTTCATGAATGTTTGGAAATTGTTTTGCGAGCATTTCTGTCGTTTCTACAACATAAGACCACTGTAATTCACTCAATCGGCGGATAATCATCTTCGTGTTTTGCTGTCGAATAAATTTGCTTTTTTGGCGAATCTGGGTAACAGGGTTAAAGTCGATATAGCTTTCTTGAATGAGATAATTATAAAAGCTCCCGCAAATAGCAAAAATAGCTTGTAATGTCTTCTGTGATAAACTGTATTTTTTTATTTCAGGTAACGTGCCTTCACGACTAGCTATCTTTTTTACTGTGGCGACAAAGGGTCGCCAATCTGGATGTGGTTTTTTTAGATCGAGATGCGTTACATATCGAGCGACTGTTTTCGTAGCAATCCAGTGTTTCGGCGGCTTTTGACAAAATAGGATAAACGCTTCAAAATCCTCACGTCGGATTTCTTTGATGGACTTTTTGGCGATGAACCAGCTCCATTGCAATAAGCGTTCGATTTCGCGGCGGTAGGCAGTGAATGTTGCATCGCTACCCCGATAGCTGTAGAGAAATTGCAATGCTTGCCTAAAGTCCCCTTCAGCAAAAGGAAATTGTGTTATTTGTGTGTTCAAATGTTGAACAGATGATTTGGGATCAGAGAATGCCAGGCTGTCGAAAATAGGAGTGGGGGATATTAATCGCACGGCTTTTTTCAAAAAATAAGGAATTTTAAAAGTTTAACAAAATTTTGTAACCAAAAATAGGAATAGATTTAAGTTTTCTTTAATGATTTTTGAAAAAAACTAAATATAATACACGCGTCTTAGGCTACTTACTCAAGTGGACGAGACGATGGTTAAGAGGCCTTATGTAAGTAAGTTTCTCGTATCCATCGTTGGCGTATTTGATGGAGGTCAGCAGAGTGTGGTACAACCGTGTTCATAGCTTTGAGTTCTGGCGTTTGCTTGCTTTGCTCTTCAAGCGCGGGTTTAGTGCTCTAAAATTTGTTATTTTTCTCCCATTTTTTTGTATTCCCCTTGTTTATGTTTCCCATGGTGTCAGGGCTGCGCTGCGCATATACATTTACATTTTTAAAACACGCAACAAAAATATTGGAGAAACCAGGAAGTTTCTGTTTTCAGTAGTGAAGGTGGTAATTTCCGTTATTGCCATTGGCTTCTGCTGTGCTGCACTATCTATTCCCGGCGGAGTGTTGGCTGTCTTTTTGATCTACGGTCTTGTGAAATTAGGAGATAGCTGCGTCGTTTTCCTTTTTAGTTGCTTTACTCATGCTAGGGCCGATATGCGTCGGCCAGAAGATAAATGGAGACGTGATCAATATTTTGACAACCTGGTAAAACATAGTGTGCTGGTAATAATTGGTTGCTGTATGACAGGAGCTACTTGTTTTTTACAGGGACCGTTAGGAGCGATAGGTGTCTTGTCAAGCCTCGCTGGCTGGCTATCCATAGTTATTGCATTGGTAGTGATCGTTGCATCGATTGCTTATCTTCTCAATCTTGTTTATCAGCGGCACAAAGTAGGTAATAAGGATGCTACTGTAAAAGCAGAATATGACGCTGCAATCAAACGATTTGGAAAATGTTGTGCATTTGGGCTGTTATCTTTGGTTTTGTTCTGCACAGTAATAGTCGTCAGTACTGCGTTTCCTGGTATTGCCCCGGTGCTATGGGGTGCTTTGATAATAGTCTATCTTTTAGTCGATGCAACAAAATCGGTTTATGATCACTTTGATAACAAAAAAGTAGCCGATCCAACGCCAATCGGTCTCACGCCAAAGAATAATGCGTGGGTTGAGACCAAGACGCATGATTATTATTGGCGTAAATCTCGGGCCAATTATTTAAATCCTAACAAGCCTGAAGAGAATGTAATTTATCTTTTGAAGGAAGGCAGTGTTAAGTGGCTGAAATTAGAAGCAAAGGCTAAATCTGTCACCTGCTGGGAAAATAAAAAGGCATGCGACAAGCAGGAGGAGATAGTTTGGAGTATTGCTCAAGTTTTATATAGATATAGAGGTAGTGATAATCATAAGCTGGCAGGCTTCATTCTCGATGCAGTAGAGAGCTTACAAGAAGATGAGCAGACATTACCGCATGATTCTAAAGAAAGAGGTCGTTCTGCAATTTTTGTAACCTATTATGATGAATTATTATGTAGCATGGCTTCTTCTGCTGACAATGAAACTCAGAGCAGAGGGAGCCAGGATAATTTTTTTATAAAAGTGAGTCAGGTTATTCAACACGGACAATTCGATAGTAGACCTGGAAGAGCTGAATCTAGCCAAGCATTTTTTAAAAAGCACTCAGACACCGATGATCTTGCTGATGCTTGTAGTTATGCCGTCAAACTTTTTGAGGCACAGCCGCCTACGCATGCCTCGTCATATCATTGCTGAGCGGGCTTTCAGCACTTTTGCTGAGGTATCGTTCGGTTAAATTAACAAAATAAGTGTGTAAGGTATTGTCTGCGCTTAATTCTGGGTGAAAGGTGGCAGCAATGGCATGTCCTTCTTGCACTGCCACAGGCTGATTGCGGATTGTGGCGAGTATACGGACACTTTTTTTATTGATTTCTGTGATTTTTGGAGCCCGAATGAAGACCATCTCTATTTCGCGCTGTGTTAGCAAGCAAGTACCCGTCGTTACTTGGCTGGATAATTGTCTGCCATAGGCGTTTCTTTCTATACTTATGCCTATACAATGCAGTGTCATCTGTTCAGGAGATGACACTTTTGCTGCTAGCAAAATGGCGCCAGCACATGTTCCCAGGATGGGCTTTTTATAACATACCAATACACTCCACAAACCGTTTTCCTGCAATAGCTTGATTAGCACAGAACTTTCACCACCTGGAAGAATCAAGGCATCTGCATCAGCCAATTCTTTAGGATTTCGCACTAAAAAATGATCAACATTAAGCTGTTGCAGGACGGTAGCATGGACGGAGTAATCACCTTGTAATGCTAATATACCGATTTTCATTTTTTTCAAGACACGCTTAAACAGTATCGGCTTCTTTTAAGATGGCCTGAAAGCCGGCCATCGCTTCCCGTAAATCCATAGAAATGCTTAGTAAGATAGTGGGATCGTTGAAGTGCGTAGTTGCCATGACGATCGCTTTCGCACGTTTTTCAGGATCGGTAGATTTAAAAATTCCCGAACCCACAAACACGCTTTCTGCACCGAGTTGGCGTAACAATGCCGCGTCGGCTGGTGTTGCCACGCCACCAGCAGAGAAATGTGGGACTGGTAAGTGGCCATGCTTAGCAACCCACTGCACTAGCTCTAAGGGTGCATTGAGAGTTTTTGCTGAGGAAAAAAGCTCCTCACTTTTCAAACTAGCAAGTTGTTTGATTTCACGGATAATGGCTCGCATATGCCTAACCGCTTCTAGAATATTACCAGAACCAGCTTCACCTTTAGTTCGTATCATGGAGGCGCCTTCCGCGATGCGTCGCAAGGCTTCGCCAAGATCTCGACAACCACAGACAAAGGGAACACGAAAAGCTTGTTTATCGATATGGTTTTCATCATCAGCAATCGTCAACACTTCACTTTCATCGATAAAATCAACGTTAAGTGCTTGTAGAATCTGCGCTTCTACAAAGTGGCCAACACGTACCTTGGCCATGACTGGAACAGAAACAGCTTTCATGATCTCTTGAATAATTTGTGGTGAAGCCATGCGTGCTATACCACCCATTCTACGAATATCCGCAGGAACGTGTTCCAGAACCATGACGGCACAGGCACCTGCTGCTTCAGCAATGCGAGCTTGCTCGACGGTGGTTACGTCCATAATGACACCACCTTTGAGCATTTCGGCAAGCCCGATTTTTATCCGATTTTCAGGTGTGTTAAAAGGCTTCATGGAAATTTTTTTAAAAAAATAGCGCTCTCTTAACGATCGATCCTACAATAGTTTGTTGTTAAATGAAAACAAAAATTTTCCAATTCTATTCCAATGCTAGGATAGTCATAGTCTCAGGGCCGCTTTTTTCTTTACCTATTGTCGTTGAAGGTCGTGCGCAGAGGCTTGGTGTTACTTTTTTGAAAATGTCCACTGTGTGAACCGTGCCTCGTGCTATTTTTTTGATGGGTATTGTTATTGTGTAAATTGATTTGTCTTGAGGTATTATACGTCCGTGCTACTAAAATCTGCTGTTGTCTCGAGCTATGGTTATCATGGGCTTTGGAGAGAGCCATAGAAGTGTTTGGTACTGCGTGGTAATTAAATTCTGGAATGATGCATTTTTGCAAAATTTGCTTGAACTGTCGTTCCATAGAGCGCATCTGGCGCCCGTCGCTGGGAGTGATCAGCGTGAAGGCGGCACCTAATTTGGTAGCCCTGCCGGTACGGCCAATGCGGTGTGTGTAGGCCTCCGTGGTACCAGGCATATCGAAATTAATTACGTGAGAAACATGGGTAATATCAATGCCGCGTGCTGCAATATCGGTGGCAACTAAGATTTTTAATTTTTTATTACGAAATCGCTCGAGTGCCATCTGGCGCTTGCCCTGTGATAGGTTACCCTGAAAGGAAGTTGCGCTATGACCGATTGCTTCGAGATGCTCGGCAAGTTGCTTGGCGCGACGCTTGGTACGTGTAAAAATCAATACAGATTCCATTGCATTGATCTGCAATAGTTTTATCAATAGCTCCGTTTTGAGCGCTTCTGTCACTGGATAGAATTTTTGTTCAACGGTACTTACTGGATCAAGCTGCCCAATTTGTATTGGAATAGGGTTATGTAGAAGCTCGTTCACTAGTCCTTGCACAGCTTTTGGCATGGTTGCTGAAAAAAACAGTCTTTGTTGTTTTTTAGGTAAAAACTGTAGAATTTTACGTAGTGTTGGAAAAAAACCAAAATCAAACATTTGGTCGGCTTCATCCAACACCAACACTTTCAGATCAGCAAAGTCGATATTGCCTCGATGAATATGATCGAGCAAGCGACCCGGACATGCAACGATGACATCGATGCCGCGACGTAAGCTTTGGCATTGTTTTAGTAGACTAACGCCGCCATATAGGGTTGTACTTCGTAATTCAGTTTCACGACCTAGCTGTCGAATCGTTTCCTGTATTTGCTCAGCTAACTCACGTGTTGGTACAATGATGAGTGCACGTAGCCGACCTCTTGGGCCCGCTAATAATTGGTGAAGTACAGGGAGGATAAAGGCAGCCGTTTTTCCGGTCCCTGTTTGTGCTAAACCAACAATATCATGACCTTGTAAAATAAGTGGAATGGCTTGGTCTTGGATGGGAGTTGGAGCTTTGTATCCTAAAGCCTGTATGCCTAAAAAAACACGACGGTCTAACCCAAATTTTTCAAAATTCACTAAAAGTTTCCTGGCTTAATAATGAGCCAAGTAACAGCTTTAGCTCGGGAGTAGCCATTTTAACAGGCTCCTTGGACAAAAGATAGACAATGTATGAAGCTACCCAAAATTGCACTGCTGATAATAAAGAAAGGTATTGTATCATCGAGGTGGTTGGTTAAAAAAATTTTAAAAATGTCTAAAAATGTCTATAAAAACGCAGATTGCTGCTGGCATCTTAGCACGGAAAAATTGAAAAACGCTTTGACGAAGCGAATCTGGCTGATTAGACTACCCCACTTATGGCTGGAAAAGAATTTACGCTTGTGTTGGTTGAAAGTCAGCAGATTGCTCCTGCTGTGAAGCACCTTACCTTTTGTCGTGAAGATAGAGAAGCCGTCTGTTTTATTCCAGGCCAGTTTATTACTTTGTACATTCCTACCGCGGAGAAGGTCTTACGGCGCAGCTATAGCATTGCTAATCGCAGCCATGAAGCAAGTGATAGGATAGAGTTTGCGGCTTCATACGTACCAGATGGCACGGCAAGTGACCTTTTATTTACGATGCAAGTGGGTGATACAGTGGTTGCTGCCGGACCTTTTGGTCGTTTGATATTGAAAGATGAACAGCCCATGCGTTATATCCTGGTGGCGACAGGTACAGGTGTTACGCCGTATCGAACCATGTTATCTGAGCTTGCAAAACGATTTGAACAACGTCCTTGTTTTGAAGTGATCCTATTGTTTGGTGTACGCCAACCGCAGGATCTGCTGTACCGAGATGAATTTACGGAATTTGCTAAAAAAAATCCTTGGTTCACGTTTCGTGCTTATTACAGTCGATTCCATTTAGAAACACCATTACTACTTTACGAATATATGGGGTATGTGTTAGCGGCCTTCAGTGATATTGATCCTAATCCTCAGCATGACATTGTTTATCTGTGCGGTAATCCAAACATGGTAGACGAAGTTTTTTCACTCCTCGTTAATAGTCACGGCTTCCCTTCAGACATTATTCGACGTGAAAAATATATTTCGTCAAATTGAAATCGTAGTTTCCTAAACTATCAACGCTGTATGGTAATGCGTCAATGGAAGCGCCTGTCAGGGGGCGCGGCCTCCCTTAATTTTCAAGCTGATCCAACACGGACACCATAGTTAATGCGACATCGACGGCTTCAGTACCTTTGCTGATGCGAGCAAGGGCTTGTTCCTCATTATCAGTAGTTAGTACACCAAATATGACAGGAATGCTTTCTTCTAGTGCTACTTTTTGACAGGCATAACTGACTTGCTGGCAGACATAATCATAGTGATCGGTGTCTCCACGAATGACAGCACCTAAACAAATAATTGCAAGGTAATTCGCTTCTGAAACGGCCAGTTGCTGGGCTATAAGACCGATTTCTACAGCACCAGGTACTTTTACTACGGTAATACGTTCTTCTGGAAATTTGAGCTCCTGCAATCGTTGCAGTGCGGCATTCAGTAATGCTTCTGTAATTTCTTCGTTAAAGCGACTGACTACAATGGCCAGGTTAAAACCCTCGTCCGAAACGGAAAAATTAAATGGCTTTGCGGCTATTTCTCTTATTTTTTTCATAAAAATATTCCTCGTTTATAAATTTAAAAGATGGCCTAATTTAGTTTGTTTAGTTTTTAGGTATGCGTGATTTGTTGCATTAGGTGTTGAAATTAGAGGGACACGTTCTACTACCGCAATACCTTGCTGCTCCAAGTCAGCTATTTTTTGGACATTATTGGTGAGCAACCTTATCTTCAATAGCTTGAGCTGATGGAGTATATGGGCGCCTATCTTATAATCACGTTCATCAGGACCAAAGCCTAATGCTTGATTAGCTTCTACGGTATCTAAACCTTGGTCCTGTAAAGCATAGGCTTTTAGCTTATTGAGTAGACCGATACCCCGACCTTCCTGACGTAAATAAATCACTGCACCTCCTACTTCTTTAATTCGATTTAATGATTCATGTAATTGCCAACCACAATCACAGCGAGCAGAACCAAAGAGATCACCCGTAAAGCATTCGGAATGGATGCGTACCAGCGTAGCCCGCTCTTTCCCATCTGTATTGGGATTTTCCTTAATAAGCGCCAAATGGTGATGTTGGTTCAGTACATTTTCGAATAATTTTATCGTTAAATCTCCATATTGTTCAGTGGGTAGGTTGATAGTTGCAATTTCTTTAACTAATGACTCCGTTTGTAATCGATGTTGGATTAAATCGCGGATAGAGACTAAAGCGAGTTGATGATGATCGGCAAACTGTTCCAAATCGGAGAAACGGGCCATGCTGCCATCTTGGTTCATTATTTCGCAGATAACAGCAGCTGATTTTAGGCCGGCGAGGCGCGTTAAATCCGTACTACCTTCTGTTTGACCCATACGTGCAAAAACTCCCCCTTTACGGGCGCGTAAAGGAAAGACATGGCCGGGCATCACAATGTCTTTGGTGGTACTTTGTGGGTCGATAGCTACTTTTACTGTGAGTGCTCTATCGGATGCAGAAACTCCCGTAGTGATTCCTCTGGCGGCGTCAATAGAGGCGGTAAAGGCAGTATTGAACGGGTTAGTTGCGTTTTCTACCATCATGGGTAACTGCAAGCGTTGAATGTCTTCCGTAAGCAATGCTAGGGAGACTAAACCACGGCCATGTTGAACCATAAAATTGATTGCTTCAGGTGTAACTTTATCAGCAGCCAGTACCAAATCACCCTCATTTTCACGGTCTTCGTGATCGAAAAGGATAACCATTTTGCCGCATCGTAAGTCCTCTAAAGCACGGTAGATACTAGGGAAGGCAGAAGTGTTTATCATGTAAAGTATTGTATTGTTTATTAATTAGGTTGTTGTGCGAGTAGGGTGCGGCTCCATTATAGTCACAGTTATCGATCCAGTTAAACTGAAAACAAACATCTTGGCCAAGAAAATACGGAGCATTGGCATTGGCTCCTAGTAATAGGTCAGGATGATCAAAGGCAGCTTGTGCATCCTGACCTAACCATCGTGGTGCAACATAAATGAAAGCGCGTTGAAGTAGCTGATTCTGTATTAGGGTCTGAACACAACGTCCCCCTGCTTCTATCCACAAATCGTGACATCCATCTTGCCCAAGTTGCTTCAGTATATCAAACCAATTCAGACCTGTATCATTATCATTTTGTCTGACTGGAACAAGCCGTACTCGAGTTTGACTATATTTTTTTAAATCTTTGGCAGGTAAGTCCGGTTTGTGAAAGAGGGTTATGTTATTAGCACTATGAAATACATTTTCAGTGCCGGATAAGCTGAGCGTACTATCCAAAATAATTAGCGGTTTCGCGATAACTGTACCACTGACACGTGCGTTCAGCAGGGGATTATCATGATAAATGGTTTTAGCTGTGGTTAAAATTGCATCGGTGTGCAAACGGTGCTGATGTGTGAAATGTTGCGCGAGTTTTCCCGTTAATTTGACACGTTTCCCGTGTTTACCAGCGATTTTTCCATCCAAACTCATTGCTAGTTTTGCTGTAACAAATGGTCTTTCGTGTTGCCACCAAAACTGGTAACTTGAGTAAAAATGATCAATTTCTGGTACAGCGAAGTGAGTGCAGGCAACACCCGCATGTAAAAGTCGCGCATTGCTCTCCTTGGCAACAGCAGGGTTTGGATCTCGAAAACCATAAATGACTTTAGCAATACCTTTTTCAATTAGCAATTGATCGCAGGGTGGGGTTTTTTTCGTATTGTGACAGCACGGTTGCAACGTAATATACAGAGTGGCGCCTCTTGCTAACTGGGTATCCACTTTATTTAAGACATCAGCTTCTGCATGAGGTGAGCCATTCGTCCAATGATAACCACTGGCTATAGGTTTTTCATCTTTAACCAAAATAGCGCCGACACAAGGATTAGGCGCACAAAAGCCGCGGCGCAATCCAGCGAGTGAGAGAGCTTGTTTAAGGTAGTTTTCTGCTAACTTGCTCATAACTTTGACAAAGCGGAAATCAATTTTTCGTGAATAGAGTCAAAACCTTGGTTACTCATGATAACGATATGATCATATGGTTTGGTTTCTTGTGCTAAATTTTGCACAAGCGCTGTCAGCGAATCACAAATCTGTGTGGGAACAGGTGCCATTTTAGCGCATTGCTCAATTCCCCAGTCTAATTGCGGTCGTATCAACCACACTTTATCGGCATCTCGTAAAGAAGGACCTAAGGTATCACGATGTACACCGGAGCGCATCGTATGTGTACCACACTGTAAAATTACTAAAATTCGCCCTTTTACAATATGTTGGCGTAAACCAGCAAGTGTGGATGCAATAGCGGTAGGATGGTGAGCAAAATCGTCGTAAATTGTTATTTGATTAATTTTTTTATAAATTTCTAAACGACATTTAACCCCTTGAAATTGATTTAATGCTGCGATTGCTGCACTGGGCTCAATACCAATATGACGCGCAGCAACGATAGCAGCGAGTGCATTGGAAACATTATGTCTACCGAGTAATGACCAGTGAATTTCTCCTTTTTTACGTTGTTGATAGTGTACAGTAAATTGACTGGCATCCGATTTGATAAATTCTGCTCGCCAATCTGAGTCGATTCCTGTGTACTCGACAGTTGTCCAACAGCCCTGTGATAGCACATCTTGTAGATTTTTGTCTTCTTTGGGCAGTATAACGAGGCCTTCACCTGGGACAGTACGCAGTAAGTAGGAAAATTGTAACTGAATAGCACGTAAATCTGAAAAAATGTCGGCGTGATCAAATTCAAGGTTGTTTAAAATAAGCGTGCGTGGATGATAATGAATAAATTTTGGTCGTTTATCAAAAAAAGCAGTGTCATATTCGTCGGCTTCAATGATAAAGAATGGATGCTTCCCCAATCTAGCAGAGGTACTGAAATTTTTTGCAATGCCGCCTATGAGAAATCCCGGATTTAAGCCAGCATACTGCATTATCCAGCTCAGTAAGCTGGTAACTGTTGTTTTGCCGTGTGTACCGGCTACCGCCAAAACATGGCGGCCGTTTAGAATGTTCTCTGCTAGCCATTGAGGGCCGGAGATATAGGCCAATCCTTTGTTGAGAACATACTCCACACAGGGATTGCCACGTTTCATGGTGTTACCTATGATAACGAGCTGAGGATGTGAGAAAAATTGACTAAGATCGTCGTAACCATCAAAGATGGGTATTCCTTGCTTTAGTAGATGACTGCTCATGGGTGGGTAAACATTAGTGTCTGAACCCGTGACTACATGTCCTTTTTCCTTAGCGAGCAATGCAATGCCTGCCATGAATGTGCCACAGATGCCCAAAATATGGAGTCGCATGTGTCTGTCTAGAAAAGATATAAACGTTTTAGGTATATTAACGGATCTCTAGCAATTAGGAATTTTGCTTCAAGACAAGGTGTGATACAAGGAAGCCAACGCAGCGCCTATACAGATAATGCGCGGTGCGGCCAACCCTGTAACGAGGCCTGAAGCAAAAGAGCAATTTATAGAGCTGCCCTTCGGCTTCTTTAAGTTAACTGGAGAGATGGTGAAATGTCAAAAAAAAACGCTTTTTATGCACAATCTGGGGGAGTAACGGCTGTTATCAATGCGACGGCATGTGGTCTTCTTGAAACAGCAAGACGTCATAAAACTAAGATAGGGAAAGTATATGCGGGTTGCAACGGAATAATCGGCGCATTGACAGAAAATTTAATCGATACTAGCAAGGAAACGGCCACAGCAATCGCTGCCCTGCGTTATACGCCCGGTGGTGCATTTGGCTCTTGTCGCTATAAATTGAACAATGTGGAAAAAAATCGTTCTGAATATGAGCGGCTATTGGCTGTGTTTGCAGCGCATGATATCGCTTATTTTTTTTATAATGGTGGCGGCGATTCACAGGATACTGTTCACAAGGTTTCTTTGTTAAGTAAAGCAATGGGTTATCCGTTAATCTGTATTGGTATTCCGAAAACCGTCGATAATGATTTACCTATTACTGATAATTCTCCTGGTTTTGGTTCTGTTGCGAAATATGTTGCTGTTGCTACTCGCGAGGCCGGCTTGGACATTGCATCCATGCATGCTACTTCAACGAAGGTCTTTATCATGGAAGTTATGGGACGTCACACAGGATGGATAGCGGCCGCCAGTGGATTAGCTGCGGAAAAAAAAGGAGAACCGCCACATATCATTTTGTTTCCAGAAATAGTGTTCAATGAAGATGCATTTTTAAATCAGGTTAATAAAATAGTTCACTACTACGGATATTGTGTCATTGTTCTTGCGGAAGGTGTGCGTGATTCGAAGAATGAATTTTTAGTTGCATCCAATACGAGCGATGCATTTGGCCATAAACAGCTAGGTGGCGCAGCGCCTGCGCTAGCACAACGTATTAAAACCAAATTAGGATTCAAATATCATTGGGCTGTGCCAGATTATTTGCAGCGTTCTGCTCGGCACATTGCTTCTGCGATCGATGTGGAACAAGCCTATGCTTTAGGTAAAGCAGCGATTGAATTAGCTATCAAAGGAGAAACAGGCATTATGCCCATCATCGTCAGAAGAGCCAGTAGGAGCTATCAGTGGAAAATTGGTTTAGCAAATTTGGCAGATGTAGCGAACCAAGAAAAAAAACTGCCTCGATCTTTCATCACAGCAGATGGTTTTCATATCACTCAACGTTGCCGCAACTATCTTCGCCCATTAATTCAGGGAGAGGATTACCCTCCCTATAAACAAGGGTTGCCAAATTACATTCACCTTCGAAGGCATAAAGTGGCAAAAAAATTAGAAAAATATGTTATTCAGTTTTAGAGTAAAGTGATTTTATATTTAGTTAGGTAATATTAATTACCTTTAAAGTTACTTTTTTTGACATTTGTAGCGGGGTAAACTGGGTATAAGTTTAACTAGCGGGTCATAACGATAACATAATAAAGCTATGGCATGAACGTAAAAGATATTAGACGTAAGAATTTAAGGAGATTGGCACGTCTGGAAGGGGGTATTACAGATTTGTCAGAGCGTCTTGACCGTTCTCAAAGCCAAATAAGCCATTTGATCGGACATAGTCCCATTAAAAATATTGGGGATAGGTTAGCAAGTCATATCGAGACAGTTTTTAATAAGCCCCGTGGTTGGCTGGACCGTGAGCACGAAACAGAAGAGGCGGGTGGTTTATATGATCCGCACGAAAAGAGTTACCCTAGTTCTAGTTATAGAGTTCCTTTATTAAGTGTACAAGAGACCAAGGATAGATTTGTTCAGTTATCTAAATTGCCTGCTAAAACCTACTCTACCTATTTGAGTACGAGTATTCCACTGAGTCCTGATGCCTTTGCTATACGAGTGGAAAATGACTGCATGGAAGCTGCTCCTGGTTTTAGTTTTCCAAAGAACAGTATCATTGTTTTAGATACGGATTGTGTGCCTCATAGTGGTGCATTTATTTTAGCCAGGTTAAAGCAAGGCACAGGAGCTACTTTGTTGTTTAGGCAGTTGGTTATCGATGGTAGTCAGCGGTATTTAAAGGCGTTAAATCTCCACTATCCATTAATAGAAATGCAAGCGGATGATGCGACGTGTGGAGTTGTACGTTTCATGTTGATGGAATGCGATAAGCAGGCACGAATCGCCTAAGTGCTTAAGATTTTGTATGATTTTTAATCAAGCTCCTTTGTGACAATGGCTTTTATGCTACCTTTTACAGCTAAAGCCGCTGCAAAATTTGGATGCAGTGTGAGGGTGCACAGAGAGTATGGATATTTTTTTTTGCACAAAATATTTTTATCTGAAACCATTTTTTTTCTGTTCGCATCACTTGCATATTGTGAAAGAGGATGGGTTTTGAGTGAATGCCCGAATGCCTTTATTGAGGCCTCGAGTTTCACCCATGCGTTAAAAAAGGCATGTAGCTTTTTTTCACCGTTAAGTTTTTTGAGTCGTTCACAATCGTCACTAGAGAGAAAGCGGTAAGCGATCTTATCGATATTGTTTCTAAAAATCTTCAATTCCAGATCGATTCCTATCGGTGTATCGAGTGTAAAAGCCAAAGCTGCCATATTTTTTGAGTGTGATAAACTGAATTCTATTTGTTTTTTCATTGAAGGATTAAGAAATAGGGGTTTTCCTAATGGAGTATAAGAAAAATGAATTTTTTCTGGAGGTTGCTCGCTGTAAACAGACAATAGCTTACGCAACAGGCCATGGGTTAAAATAAAACGTTGACGATAGGGTAATTTTAGTTTTTCTGCCCGTGCTTTTTCTGCAGCAGAAAGCCAGCACCAGAAAGTGCGGCAGCGTTTATCATGAAGGTCGAGTGTTGTATGCCAGACGTGGACGGAGTTGTTATTCAAGGGCATCATAAATTTTCATTCTTGAAGAAAAATTTTTAATTTGAGATCGACGTATCGTTGGTTTCAATAGAGTTTTTTTTATGCCAATAAGAGCTGAGGGTGTGTACAGTGTCGACAAGAAATTTCACATTTTCTGTAGAAGTATGTGGGGAAATGCCGTGGCCTAAGTTAAATACATGACCAGGGTTCGAACCATAGGAATGCAAGATACTGGATACTTCTTCACGTATATATTCCTCGGAACCGTATAAGACAGCAGGATCCATATTGCCTTGTAAGGCCACTTGATTGCCTACGTATTGACGTGCTTCTCCCAGTTCAACAGTCCAGTCCAGACCAATGGCATCACAACCTGAATCCGCCATTTTCTGTAGTGATGATAATCCAGCCCCCTTAGTAAATAATACAATGGGTATTTTTTGTTGTTGATATTCACGGGTAAGGTTTGAAATAATTTTTTTCATATAATTGAGTGAAAACGTTTGATAAGCCGATGGAGTTAATAATCCGCCCCAAGTATCAAAGATCATCAGTACTTGCGCACCTGCGGCTAGTTGTGCATTGAGGTACTGTATAATGGCCAGCGTGAGTGTGTTCAATAACTGATGCAGTAAACTAGGCTGCTGATACAGCATGGTTTTAATTTGTTTGAACTCTCGGCAACTGCCACCTTCTAGCATATAGCACGCTAATGTCCACGGGCTGCCAGAAAATCCGATGATGGGCACTTTGTCACGTAGTTCACGCCTACACAGAGAAATTGCGTCACATACATAGCGTAGTTCAGTCATTGGGTCAGGAATAGCTAAGTTTCGTATGTCTGCTGCTGTTTTAATCGGCTTAGCAAACTTTGGCCCTTCACCTTCTACAAAATAAAGACCCAAGCCCATGGCATCCGGGATCGTCAAAATATCAGTAAAGATGATGACAGCATCTAAGTCAAAGCGTGCCAAGGGCTGTAAGCTTACCTCAGAAGCTAACTCAGCAGTTTTACATAATGTCAAAAAACTGCCAGCCTTTTTGCGCGCAGCACGATACTCGGGCAAATAACGTCCTGCTTGGCGCATGATCCAAATAGGTGTGCGATCAACGGGCTGACGACAAAAAGCGCGTATCAAGCGATGTGGCGATAGATTCATTGCATTAAACCTTGTTGATTAAAGGATGCATTTTATGCAGTCTAGCTAATAAACGACCGGCAGCAAATATAAACAGATCAACAGCAAATTTGTCAGATGCATTCTTTGTCAGTGGCTCAAGTTGTTGCCGCATCTTATTTCCCCAGTCTGAAAAATTATCTAAAAATTCAATCAAGTTGCTGTGTTGTTCAGTCTCGACCTGGTTTATGATCGATGTAAAGGTACGTTGGCTCATTTCGTAAATGCTTTGGACTAGGGCTTGTTCGTTAATACACGCGCCGACTTCTTCTGAAAAAAGTGATAAAGCCTGTTGCATTAAGTTTAGATAACGAAAAATTTCACGTTCGCCTGCTAAAATATCACTAAAAATCCTTGCTAAATCTGCTCGATCAAAAGATTCACGTCTAACTTCACGATAGAGTTGATTTTGCATTACGAGATGAGTAATTACTTTTTCGTCATAAGCTATATAAGCCTTTTCTGCTTTTGCAGAATTCCACACTCTCAGTTGCTCAGAAAGCGTTTTTAACTCTATTAGGGTGCTGATCAATGAACGGCGTAAGTACGTACGCGACCGTAGAGGAAACATGAAACGTGAAACCAGGAAAGCAAGCAGAATACCTAAACTAATTTCAAAACAACGATCTATGGCGATAGCATAACTCGGAGGCTGGGAGGTCATGATGATAAGGACAGTTATTGCACCGACGGAGCTAGCTTCACTCAAGTAGCTCGGGCTATCGGCAATATAACTGAAAAGGGCTGCGGTGAAGCATAGTGCTAAGGTGGTCCATATGACGCTAGGATAGGCCAAGTAAAGCGTTAAAGCGGCAATGCAGGCGCCCATCAAGCTGCCAAGAAAGCGCATATAGGATTTTTGCATCAATGCGCCGATTCGAGATTGTGCACACATAACTAGCAGCACACTGATGAGTATCCATCGACCTTGTACGGGCATATTAAATGCTCGAACGATAATAATTCCTATAAAAAGGGCGATGGCTGTCTTTAAGCAATGAATGAACCGATTACTGTCTATCATAGAAAACCGAAACCATCGCAATAGATTCATAGTAAAAATATTCTGTCAGAGCGTCTTTAGTGGGCGCTGCTCAAAGTTAGAAATATAGTCAATTTATAGAGGTACCTTATCAATTGACTCAAGCCATCTGCTGTGATTATGGATCAAGAATCGTAGGTGTAACAAATATTAAAAGCTCATTTAGCGCATCACTATTCGTTTTGTATTGAAATAAAGGTCCTATGATGGGTAATGTGCCTAAAAAAGGCACCCGCTGTGTGGATTGGCTTTGTGTATGTTCATGGATGCCACCTAGCACTACCGTTTCTCCACTTTTTAGCATAACCTGTGTTTTAATGCCGCGCGCTTTGATGGCAGGCACATTTAAGACAGTAAAATTACTAGGCTGATCTTGATTAACGGCCAAATCTAGCATCAATTGACGACCAGGCATTATCTTCGGTGTTACCTTTAGGGCGAGTACCGCTTTTTTAAACACGATATTGACGGAACCGTCAGCCGCTTTCCCTTGATAAGGGATGTCTTCACCCGTTTCTATGTAAGCCGGCTGTTGATCTGCCGTGATTAAATGTGGGGTGGAAATAACCTGTGCGCCACCTTCACTCTCTAAGGCGGATAATTCTAGATCTAACAACGCGTGTCTGCCAAGTCGTATTAAGTTCAAACCCAGCGATAGGCCTCCTTCCCCCGTAGAATTTTCCGTAGCGATGGGTAAATCCATCGTTAAATAAGAGAGTGTAGAGGTGTCATCGCCAGTCTTTCCATGTACCTTAGAATTCGATGGGACGACGCTGTGCGTAGGGGGTAATGTTAGACCAAAGTGAATACCTAAGTCTTTCTTTTTACTGCGGTCTATACTGACAACGCGCGCTTCAATGGATATTTGTTGGGTAGGTCGATCGAGTTTTTTAATTACTGCTTCTATCTGTAGTAATTTATGCTGTGAATCTCTTATCCAAAGGCTATTAGTACGTTTGTCTATGAAGACACTTCCTTGAGGAGATAGAAGCGAATTATTTTTATCTTTTAATATAGTCGCTACATCACTTGCTTCTCCGTAACGGATTTGTAAAAACTTGTAGAGCAAAGGTACTGAATTTTTTTGTTGAATTTGCATCTCTAAGCGCTGTTTTTTTAGCCGTAAAGCTTCACTTTCTGTAGTGATGAACCAGCCGTTCGGGATGGCGCGTTTGGATAAGCCTTGTGTTTCTAAAATAAGATCTAATGCTTGCTGCCACGCATATTATCTAAGTGAAGCGTCAAATGACCTTTTATTTTATCGTCTACAATTAGGTTATATCCGCTGAATTCGGATAATAATTGTAACGCGGTTCGTATTTTAACATCTTCAA
>Ga0207020_1022_pt1 | contig 38079 bp, 35 predicted proteins | sample Alteio_BWMinCont_48_FD_153500 | JGI IMG/M metagenome (GOLD analysis project Ga0207020, IMG submission 153500) | Enriched cells from forest soil in Barre Woods Harvard Forest LTER site, Petersham, Massachusetts, United States -... | ecosystem: Environmental > Terrestrial > Soil > Temperate forest >... | reverse complement strand
GTTGCCAGGCTTTCTGTCCTTCGGGAGTGTGGGGATAGAGTTCGTAAAATGCGAGCTGTTGAATAACTGAACGGGAATCCAGGCTGTGAAAAAGGGCACTCTGTGAGGCAAGCAGCGGAAATGTGAGGAACAAGAGAAAAAACAATTTCACGGCGCCACCAGAGATTGCATCGCCAAGAGGAGCCCTTTATGGGTGGTTAGAGTTTCTACAGAGGGCCTATAGCGGTAGGTCCAGTTGGAAGGGAGGAGCGTGCCAGGAATATTGATCCTCTCATCTTCGGGAGCATCAGCTACGAGTTCGGGAAAAAGCGCTAAATATTCTTGCAATAAGTTGATATGGAAGAGCGAGGCTGTACGATGGCTGTCTTGCAGAAGCTCTTTTCGATGTTCTTGGGATAGCACGGGAGTATAGTGCCAGTTTTTTTGATGGGCGAGCTGCGATGCTTGTTTGGGATGTGTTTTCCACCATTCGCCAAGGGTCTCAGAGTCATGTGTCGACACACAGGTCATACTGAGTGGGGAGTATTCTTCAAGTGCCAAATAGGGGTGGCGGTACCCTGTCTGGTTCTTCGTCCGGTTCCTCGTCCAGTCGACCTCCCAGCGCATGACGCGAGTGCCAGGGATGCCCATCTCCGCTAAACACGTGCGTACTTCAGGAGGTACGGAGCCGAGGTCTTCGGCGATAGGAAGCATGGGAGCTGTGGCGGCGAGTACCCCGAGAATATGCTTGCCTTGCTCGAGAAATTTGGTGGGATCGTCAGGGATAAAGTAGCCATCTTTGCTTAAACGATGGAGAGGAATACCCCAAATGCGAAAAAAGCCGACGGCATGGTCGATGCGGTAAAGGTGATAGAAGTGGTGGGCTGCTTGGAGGCGTTGGCACCAGAAGCGGTAATCTTCTTTTCGCATCACCTCCCAATCGAAAAGGGGAAATCCCCAACTCTGCCCTTCTAGGCTATATTGATCAGGAGGGGCTCCGGCAGTATGATTGAGGTCAAAAAAATGAGGAGCGTGCCAGACGTCTGCGCTATTGCGATTGATGAGGATCGGCACGTCGCCTTTGATGAATATTTTATGACGTTCTGCGTGCTCGCGGACCTGTCGTAATTGTTGGAAACAGAAATATTGCAAGGCGGTGTGGAAAGTGACCTCAGTCCGATGTTCTTCGAGGAGCTGCGTGCGTTTTTCTGGGGTCGGACTATGGTAGTCTTTTGGCCACTCCTCCCAGCCGCTAACCCCGAAAAAAATACCCAGAGCTTTGAAGAGAGAGTAAGTCTCCACCCAGGGAAAAAGGGATTGGAAATGAAAAAAATGGGGATCTTTTTCCAGGCGGGGGGCGATCTCGTCATAATAGCTGCGCAGCCACTGCATCTTGGTAGCTAGCACCTCGGCGTAGGCGATGCGGGCAAAAGCGTTATACGGCGCCATGGAGGCGATAGCGCTTACTAGGTGGGGGTATTGGTCGAGATAAGGGAGAGCGGAGAGCTTGAGATAAATTGGATTTAAAGCGCATGAAGAAATGGTGTTGTACGGGCTAGGATCTGAGCAAGAATCGTTGAGGGGCAACAACTGGATGATATCCATCCCAATTTTCTCGCACCAATCGATCATCGGGAGCAGGTCGAGGAATTCTCCGATGCCAGAGCTCGAGCTGCTATGGAGTGCACTCAAGAACACATTCACGCCGTGATGTTGACGGACGCCAACCACGCGCCAGCCGTCAGCAACGACTGTCTGCAGGAGGTACTGTTCTAGAGAAACGTCCTTCATTCAATTGACGGCGAGAGAAAACCCTAGCGCCTCTCCTTCTCATTCATAATGAATATTAACGTTTTCGCACTTGCAGAAAAAGAGATATCAATTCAAATAATACATTTGCAATTTTCTCCGCGTCTTTGCGGCTTAGCGCCTTTCGCGTTAATATTATCTAGCGATTCTCTGTACTACAGCGTTTCATTGATTGTGACGCTTTCCAATAGGATTAAATAATCTCTTGAATGATGTCACAATCAATGAAACGCTGTAGTACACGACAAAAATGTATCTCTCTTAGCCCGAAGGGCGTTTGGTTAGAGCCCATAGTGACCGGCAGGGAACTATGGGTGTCCGAGGGTGGAAAAAAAGAGCCCGGCAGGGCGACTCAAGGCTATGAGTCGCCCTGCCGGGCTCTTTCATATGTGGTCGGACAACCCATAGTTCCCTGCCGGTCACTATGGGCTCTAACCAAACGCCCTTCGGGCTAAGAGAGATACATTTTTATTGACGTCCATATGAATGGCGCCAAAATGACACTATTTTGACGCCAGAACAAGATCTCATTCAATTAGTTTACTGTTCCACATCTTGGACATCTTCTGCCATCGCAGGAGCGTGGAACATAGTAGTATCTGCACCTTTTGCAACACGTGTCGGGCTCGTCTTCTCTGGAGTCAGTTAACTCCGCAGAAGGAGGGCATGCAGGCTCTCCAGTGAAAAGTCCTGTCTGCGCAAGCGTGTCTCTTGACAGTGAAAAGAGGCTATCCACTTTTAAGAAAACCTCTCCGGTTTCTTTAGAGATGTGAACGTATTTTTCCACATCGTCATCTAGGAGATTGAGAACGAAAGAGACTTTTTCATCATCTCCGTGCCCGGTTTTTCCGATAAAAACATGTGTATTTTCATGTGCATAAGAGGTAAAATTGGCTGCTAAAAATAAGAAAACAAGATGGGAGACTTTATACGATCGCTTCCGTCCTGTTTTGGCTCAGATGAGGACATAGCAAATTATGGCCCCAACAATTTTGAGATACCTGGTTTTAGAGTCTACGGGTTGCATCCAGATACACATCTTGTCCAGACGTACGAACATGAACGTGAACAGATTAAGCAGCTCTATAAAGATAGAAATGAAGTAGATGTAGCCTTGGAATGGCTGACCAGATGACAAAGACCTCTAGGGGCGGATGCCGAAGGGTGTGGGCAGCACAGGGCGAGGCACGAGGCCTGGCGGGACCGCTTGGCCGCTTTGCAGGGCGTCAAACCATGAGAGGGCTTGTTCCACAAGGTGGGTGAGGGCGCCTACCAACTTTTCCGCAGTCACTTCCTGAAAGGGTAGAATTGTATGGCAAGCGAGTTGGTTGTGGCGGGAGCTGAATCCGAGGATGGCGCCTGTTTGACCATTTGCGATATTTAGGGCATTCACTCTCAAGGCTTCTTTCAGTACGTCTTCTCGGAATCTTCCCGGATTGAGTTCGCTGATAAAGGCGGCTATTAGGATACGCTCTTCTTTTTTGTCAGGCTCGATCTGCACGCGCAGTTTATCCTTGAGTTGCAAGCAGCATGCGCCGTGGCTGTCGACGTGGAGGGAGGTACCGAGGGAGGTACCGAGTTCGCGTAGGAGATCTTCAAAAGGTGTGATCATGTGAGTTTTTTGGTTTTTTTCTTTTTCTTTTTGTCTTCTTCTTCCTCTTCCTCTTCTTCGACTTCCTCTTCGATCTGTTCAAGGGCTTCCATGAAGGAGCGCAAGGTGTCTTGACGATGTTGTTCGGATTTGAAGAGACGTGGGGCGATCTGGCGGCATGCGTCCCTAAGTTGAGTAAAGATGATCATCTGGGCGATGATCTCCTCGGATATCCCGAGTTGGGTCGCCATTTGCAAGACGTTATCAGGGCTTGGATAGCGCTCTTGCAGGTAGCGCATATACTGTTTGGCGAGCACTTCGAAAGTGATGCGCGTGGGAAACACAAGGCTTTGGCGGGAAAAGCTTAGCTGGACGAGCTTCATGCGCGAACGAAAAAAACGATAGACGCCGAGGATTGCCTGCAAAACGCGCGTTTCTGTCATGAGTCTATGTAATTGTCCACGCTCTATGGAAGGCCCATGGGATTTCATATCGCTTCCGAGCGAATGGAGCATGAACTCGATCACTTTCTTCATTTTCTCATAGCCGAAATTCATCGAGAGCTGATCGAAAAGGACGCTGGGTTCGCGTGGTGTGCCAGTGATTTCGCGGTACATTTCGCGAAGGGCTGTGGGGCTGCCGAGACCCTGCTCGGAAAAAGTGCGTGCCTGTTCGCTGATGTTCTTACCTGCCCTGATCTCTCTACCGAACGAGGTATTGAACTGTTCCTTGGCTTCTTTAAGGGTCTTGGCGATGTCAGGATCGTAGGCCGTTTCGATCAAGAAGTCGAGCGCGTCGTCGGCGAGGGAGTGGTCTGGATAGAACTCCATGACTTTGCGGATCACATCATCCGCCGTGTCGTCTTTTGAGATGCGCTGGCGGAGCAAGAGGAGGGTGCGGCTGATGAGCTCTTGGTTGCTCCTTCGCGAAAAGTCTTCGGCGACTGCCGCGGTTCTCTGCACCTGCTGCAGCTTTTTCTCCCCATCTTTTTGGGCCTTTCCGGACTCGTCTTCTTTTCCTCTGCGGCGGACTCTTGATTCGAGGGTCTCAAACTTGCGCGCCATGGCGAAGGGGTTAAAGACCATCTCTTCCCCAGCTTCGCTGAGCGCCTCCCCGCTTTCTACTTGTTCAAGAGCGGTGCCGGCGAGCTGCTGCGCTTGAGCTGCGCGCTGGGCTCTTGCCGCATCGAGATGGGCTTCCGGTATGCGCGGTACATGTATCGGACGGTCAGTCATTTATTCCCTGTCTCGTTACGCCAGCTGGATCCTTCCGAGAGGTTGGATGCGGATCTCTGGCACAATTTCTTGATAAGAGACGACGGCCATGTCGGGAAACTCTCCTTCGATCAGCTTGCGGACAAAGCGGCGTACATCCATCGCCGTCAGCAATACAGGGGTTTGCCCGCCTACTGGCGTCGGCACCACCGTTGTACGCATCGAGTGCAAAATGAGCTGCACCGAGTCGGGATCGAGGGCGAGGTAGGAACCTGCCGACGTCTGCTTAATAGCACCACGTACCATATCTTCGATTTCCGGGTCGAGTAGGTAAACGGCCAGGATGGATTGTCCTTGCGAATATTTGTAGCTGATATAGCGTTTGAGCGAGGAGCGGACGTATTCGGTCAAAAGTACGGTATCTTTTTCGGATTGGGCCCATTCGCTTAAGGCCTCGAGAATGGTGCGCAAATCTTTGATCGAGATCTGCTCCTGGACGAGCCGTTTGAAGATCTCTGTCAGTTTTTGCAAGGGGACAAGGCGGGTAACCTCTTTGACGAGATCGGGATAGGATTTTTCGACGAACTCGAGGATGCCGCGCACCTCTTGAATGCCGATGAATTCACCAGCGTACTGCCGGTAAAAATAAGAGAGGTGGAGGATCATGACGTCGAGCGCCTTCCAGAACTTGATGCCCGCCTTTTGCATGAGGTCCTGATACTTGGCGTCCACCCAGATCGAAGGCTGTCCATGGCTGCTCTTCGAGGTGGTAAAGGGGATATTATAACGATGCAGTGTCTCGGTATTTTCATTGGTCAAGATGGCATTTTCAACGAGCTTGCCTCGTACGATCGGCACTTCGTTCAAGGAGATGGAATACTCGTCCGATTCCAGGGTCGGCGAATCGGTGCGAACGTGAACTCCAGGGAAGCGGACGCCGAGATCTTGGTAGAGGGCGTGTCTCATTTTGGGGATCATCTCGTCGATGAAAAGTACACCCCCCTTCTCCTTTTTAATGACATTCGAAATATGCTTGCCCACTTCCAGGATCACTGGCAGTGTCAGGGCGTACTCGTCGGTGCCGCCCTTAACGACGGTATGGCCGGCGACCTCAGTTTCTACGGATGCAGACGTCATGCCGGCTGCGGCCTTTGCCGCCGCCCTTTTGGAGCTGTACCAGATACCAAAGCTGATCGAGCCCATGAGAATGGCCAAAATGACGAAGATGAGTTTAGGAAAGCCCGGAATAAACGTCATGGCTATCAAAACGCCAGCGGAGATCATCAACGCTTTGGGCTGACCGAGGAGCTGAATGGAGATCTCCTTACCGAGATTGGCGTCTTTCTTCTCGCTCGAGACACGGGTGGTGACGATACCGGCGGTCAAGGCGACGAGGAGCGAGGGAATCTGCGAGACAAGGCCGCTACCGATTGAGAGGAGGGTGTAGATCTGGGCTGCTTGCATGGTCGACATGCCGTGCATGGAGACCCCGATGATGAGGCCCCCGACGATGTTGATGACTGCGATGACGATACCGGCGATGACGTCTCCCTTCACGAACTTCATCGCGCCGTCCATGGCTCCATAGAGCTGGCTCTCTTTGGTCAGGGCCAGGCGGAGTTCTCGCGCTTGGTTTGCATCGATGACACCGCTGCGCATGTCGGCGTCAATGCTCATCTGCTTACCGGGCATGGCATCTAAGGTAAATCTAGCAGCGACTTCTGCGACCCGCTCGGCGCCCTTGATCACAACGATGAATTGGACGATCGTAATAATAAGGAAGACGATGGCGCCAACGACGAAGTTTCCTCCCACGACGAAGTTACCAAATGCAAAGATGATATGACCGGCGTCGGCCTGTAGCAGAATTTGTTTGGTAGCGGAAATTTCTATCCCTAAGCGGAGAAGTGTCGTCAATAGAAGCAACGAGGGAAAGACCGACAAGTGCACTGCTTTGGGGATGTAAATAGCCACCAGCAAAACAGAAATCGAGATCGTGAGGTTGATCGCGATCAGGTTGTCGATGAAATCCGGAGGAACCCGGATGATGATCATCCCGATGACGATGATAATGAAGATCGCAAGGATGACATCGCTAGACCGGTTGATGATGTTCAGCATCCGGTCGCCGCCTAACACGCGGCTGAGGCGTTCAAGAAATTGTTTCATCTAAAGATCTCCAGAATCTCTTCGCCGCCTTCTTCTTTCCCTTCCATTTTCGCGAGCCACTTGAGGATCTCAGCCACGGCACGGTAGGTCTCCTCAGGAATGTATTCGCCGATTTTCCCTTTTTGGTAAAGGGTTTGCGCAAGTTCGACGTTGCGCATGATCGGGATGCGGTTCTCGGTGGCGATTTTGATGATTTGTTCTGCCACGAAGCCGCCTCCCATGGTGACGACGCGCGGGGCGGGCTCCTCTTCTTCCTGGTAATCGATGGCGACGGCAACATGCGTCGGGTTCGTAATCACAGCACGGGCCCGTTTGGTGGCGGAGGGGCCTTCCTGATAGGCGGGTCGCCCTCGGTATCCTTGTATTCCTGTTTGACCTCGAATTTTTCCATTTTCATCTCTTTAGCGAAATTATACTTCTGATAGACGAGATCCATCAAGGCAATTATCAGAAAAAAGATGCCGACGCGAATGGCCACTTTAACGAGAAACGAGGAGACCACGCCGACGATGCCAAGGAGGGGCATGCCCGCAGTTGCGACCAGTTCTTGTAGGCTCGTATTCATTACCGTGTAGATCAAGATGACGGCGCCGGTGATCTTTAAGACTGATTTCATGAGTTCAAAAATAGTTTTGAACTTGAACATATTTTTGAGATTTGAAATCGGGCTGAGCCGTTTAGGATCGAACTTCATGGCCTGCATGGAGAAGCAAGGTCCGACGGTGAGAAAGGTGACCAACATGCCGACAATGGCGGTCAGGGCTAAGATCGGAACACTGCTGCTCAGGATGACCACCATGGCATGCTGCAAGTACCCTCCCGCGCTATTGGCGAGGTCGATATTCCCAGTCAGCCCCGAAAAGACAAAGGTGAAATAGCTCGCGAGTTGCTGATAGATATACCCCCCGCCGATGACGGCTGCAGAAATCGAGACGACAAACGTGAACGCGGCAGGAAAGTCTTGAGATTTAGCGAGCTGTCCCTTTTTTCGCGCATCTCGCAGCTTTTTCGGGGTCGCTTTTTCGGTTTTTTCAGCCATATTCTGTTATACGTTGAAATAACTTCATTTTCGTGCCCGTGCCCGAACTATTAAATCGTGCCCGTGTGCGTGCCCGTGCCCGATTCCTGATTTCGGGCACGGGCACGGGCACGCACACGGGCACGAAAAAGAGGTTATTCCAGAGGTTCAATGTAGCCGACTTATTCGGCTAGGTCAAGCTTCATACAGTTTGACGGGCAAGCCTCCATTGAGGCAGCTGATCTTTTCGCTAAGGGGAAGAGAGATAGCTTTCGCCATTCGTTCATCTGATGCCAAGAAAAAGAGGCGTGCCCCTTTGCAGGAAGTCGCATACTGGCCGAGGCCGCTGTAGATGGCGTCCGATGTTTCAAGCCGTCTTCCATAGGGAGGATTGCAGACGATGAGAGAGGGAGTAAAGGGCGTTCGCAAGGTTTGGATGGAGCGTGAAAAAACGTCGACAGATCCGAGAAAGCCTGTTGCTTCTAGATGAGCGCGCGCGATCGCGTTCGAGGAAGGCGATCCATCAGAGCCAAAGATTTTTCCTGTGGTAAGTGGGATGCGTTTCTGATCCGCGCACGCGCGAATTGCTTTCCACTTGGCCTGCTCAAACTCAGCCATCCCCGTGAATCCCCAGGAGCGACGGAAGAAGCCAGCCGGAGTGCGGGTCGCTAGCATCGCCGCTTCGATGAGCAATGTGCCCGATCCGCAAAAGGGGTCGCACAGGCGGTCGATTTCTGGACGATAGCCTGCCACTTTTAGAATGGCGGCGGCGAGGGATTCCTGCAAGGGTGCCCCTCCTGTTTCTCGTCGATAACCTCTCTTGAAGAGAGGTTTACCCGAAGTGTCGAAGTAGAGGGAGGCTATTCCTTTATGGATATGGAGGTTGAGCTGGATGGAAGGATTCTCGAGATCGACTGAAGGCCGCCATCCTTTGGCATCGCGCAAACGATCGCAGATTGCGTCTTTAACGACGAGCCCCGCAAAATGGCTATTGCGAAGATGGAGGTGATGATCGATGTTGGCGTCGATCGCGAGGGTATCACTTGGAGAAAAATAGCGCTCCCATTCGATTGTGCGTACGGCGCCGTAGAGCGCTTGCGCGTGCGGGCAGGGAAAACGGATCATCGGCCAGAGGACACGCGTGGCGATATGGGAACTATAATTGATCTTGTAGACGTTTTCCATCGTTCGCGGTGCATAGACGCCGCGATGTCCGCGGTGAGCGGAGCCGATCCCCATCTCCTTTAGCTCAGAGAGCAGCCAAGGCTCGAGATTGCCCGCGCAGGTGATGAACAATTCCTCTGTAGAAAGAATCTTAATTGTGGAAAAAGAGGATGACGTCGCCATCTTGTACGATATACTCCTTGCCTTCAGAACGTGCTTTACCGGCGTCTCGTGCAGCGGCCCGGCTTTTATATTCGATCATATCCTTGTAGGCGACGACTTCGGCGCGGATAAACCCTTTTTGTAAATCTGTATGGATCTTGCCAGCGGCTTCCTGGGCATTAGTCCCTCTTGCAATTGTCCATGCGCGCGTTTCGATCTCGCCTGTGGTGATGTAGGTGATCAGTCCCAACATATCAAAAGCTGCCTTGATCAAACGATCGAGGCCTGATGTAGCGAGGCCGAGGGATTCAAGAAACAGGGTAGCCTCTTCAGGAGGGAGCTGCGCGATTTCCTCTTCGAGTTTAGCGCAGATAGGGATAACGCGATTGCCCTCTTTTTCCGCAAAGGCTCGCACATCTGCCACATAGGCATTTTCCATAGAGGGAAGCTCGCTCTCGCTGACATTGGCGGCGTAAAGCACTTTTTTGCGCGTGAGGAAGGGGTAGGCGGCCAGATGGATCTTTTCATCATCGGTCAGCGCGAGCGTCCTCAAGGGCTTCTCTTCGTTAAAATGGAGGGTAGCTTTTTTGATAGCTTCTAGGACAGGGACCAATTCTTTTTTCGATTTGATCTGTTTCTCGAGGCGGGAGGCGATATTTTCAGCTGACTGCAGATCAGAGAGGATGAGTTCGAGATTGATGACCTCGATGTCAGCGATAGGGTCGACTTTACCGTTGACATGGATCACATCGCTGCTCTCGAAGCAACGCACCACATGGATGATCGCATCTGTCTCTCGGATGTTCGTGAGAAACTGGTTGCCCAGCCCTTCTCCCTGAGAGGCGCCTTTGACAAGGCCGGCGATATCGACAAAAGTGATCGCAGCCGGAATGATTTTTTTACTAGAGGAAAGTTCGGATAGCACCTGCAGCCGTGGATCGGAGACGTCGACGATCCCGATGTTGGGATCGATTGTGCAGAAAGGATAGTTTGCGGCAGTTGCCGCCAGCTTAGTCACGGCGTTGAAGAGGGTCGATTTACCGACATTGGGAAGGCCGACGATTCCGCAGGAGAGATTAGACATATGGCAATTTTTTGAAGATGTAAGGTTCAAGAGATCTTTCACTTGGTCGAAAACTGGCCCCGTCTGTGAACAAGGCCTCCTGAAGGCGCTCTTGGGGGATCGCTTTTTCTAGTGTGAAAGGCCCGCTTCTACTGCGCTGCAGGGCGAGCAGATGCGCCCCTGTTTGCAAAAGTTGTCCGAGATCATGGGCAAGTGAGCGAATGTAGGTTCCTTTGCTGCAGCGCGCCTTGAGGCGGATATACGGGTACTCATAGGCGAGAAGTTGGACAAAGAGCTCGACTGGCACAGCAGGGCGCTCCACTTCAAGGCCGCGCCTCGCGAGATGATAGAGCTTCTGACCATTGATCTTTTTAGCGGAAAACATGGGCGGCACTTGCAAGACATTTCCTTGAAAATTTTCAAGCGCCTTCTCGACATCGCTAAGCGGTGGGACAAGCGAGGAGCGGGAGGTGACCTCACCTTCACAGTCATAGGTCGTCGTCGTTACCCCGAGTTGTACAGTGGCCAGGTACTCTTTGTCATGGTTACTCAATTCCAAAGAAAGCCGCGTGTAGGCGGGGCCGACCAGCATCACCATCACTCCAGTGGCAAAGGGGTCGAGCGTGCCGGCGTGTCCGATTTTGCCCACGCCTGTTAACTTTCTTAAGATAGCGACAATGCTGAACGATGTCTTTTGGGCAGCTTTATCGACGATAAGAATGCCATTTACGCTCATGTTCAGTAGACCTCTTTCGAAATTAAGGTTCTGTCGATTTTCGGGCATTTTGTTCTTCGCGGATCTTGTACAGAATTTCGTCGATCTTCAGATGGTTATCGACCGAGGCATCCAACTTAAACGTCAGTACGGGAAAGTAGCGGAGCACGACTTTTTTGGAAGCGTGGACAGCGATAAAGCCAGCCGCTGACTGCAAGGCGTCCAGTGTTTCATTTTTTTCTTGGGGGGTACCGATCACGCTTATAAACACTTTAGCGTGCTTGATGTCGCTTGAGATCTCGACGCGCGTGATCGTCAACAGGAGGGCGACATGTGGATTGCGCACGTCTTTTGTGACCACCTCGGAGATGACTTCCTTCAGGAGCGAATTGAGTCGCAGGGCACGTTTTTTTGTCATGTGAGAGAATTTTTAAAGTTCTTGCTCTAGGTAAGTGATATCGAATGCTTGAATAATATCGCCTTCTTTGATGTCCCTGAAATTCTGCAAAAGAATACCGCACTCCATTCCCTTGCTCACTTCGCGCACATCTTCTTTGACCCGTTTAAGAGAGGAGATAGGCCCCTTCCAGACGAGGTTTCCTTCACGGATGATGCGTACGTGTTGGTTACGGCGGATTGTTCCTTGTGTGACTTGGCAACCGGCGATTAGACCTAATTGCGAAGATTTAAAGACGGCCTTGACTTCCGCGGTGCCTGCATCATTTTCCTGGACAATCTTATCGAGGAGGCTGACCATCAAGGCGCGGACATCATCGACTGCGTGGTAGATGATATCATGCAGCTTGACAACCACCTTGTACTCTTTGATGAGACTATCAGCACGGCTTTCGACTTCCGTGTGGAAGCCAATAACTGTCGCTTTAGATGCGGCAGCGAGCTGAATATCGGATTCGGAAATCTCACCGACTGTGGAGGAGATGATATTCAAGGAAACCTTTTGAGATTCGATCTTGAGCAGAGAATTTTTAAGCGCCTCAAGCGATCCTTGTACATCGGCGCGAAGGATAAGGTTGAGGGTCTTGTGAACGATCATTTCCGCTTTTTGCTGCAAGAGATTCTCGAGTCCTGTTCGTTTTGGCTGCTGGAGAAGGATGCTGCGCTGGCCGAGAGTGCGACCTTCGCCGAGCTCTCGCGCTTCGCGTTCGGATTTAACGACGATAAATTCACTGCCAGCCTCTGGCAGGCCCGAAAGCCCCGTAATTTTAACGGGAGTGGAAGGACCGGCCAGGGTGAGTTCCTTGCCATATTCGTCGTGCATAGTCTTGATGCGTCCCCAGTGCTGGTCGAAGACGAGAGCGTCGCCGATATGGAGCGATCCGTTTTGCACCAGTATGGTGGTCTGTGCGCCAAGGCCTTTGTGCATTTCCGATTCGATCACAGCACCACGAGCACGAGTTGAGGGATTCGCTCGAAGTTCGAGGACTTCTGCTTGGAGTGCGAGCATTTCAAGCAAGGTAGAGATCCCAGAACCAGTGATGGCCGAACAGTTCACAGTAATCGTTGTACCGCCCCATGCTTCTGGAAGCAGCTCTTGTTCCGAGAGCTGTCGGTAGATGGTTTCCGCATCGAATCCTGGCTTATCCATTTTGTTGATAGCGACCAGTATGGGTACGTGCGCAGCTTTTGCTTGCTCTATCGCCTCTAGGGTCTGTGCGCGAATCCCTTCATCGCCTGCGACGACGAGAACGACAATATCGGTTACATCGGCTCCACGTTCTCGCATTGAGGAGAAGGCTTCATGGCCTGGGGTGTCGAGGATCGTGATATTACCTACAGGAGTCGAACAGCAAAAAGCACCGATATGTTGCGTAATCGCTCCGGCTTCTCCGGAGGCGCGGTTTGACTTGCGGATAGAATCGATCAAACTGGTTTTTCCGTGGTCGACATGTCCCATGAACGCTATGACCGGAGGACGGAGCTGAAGATGTTCGGCCGGTGTCTCTTGAATCTCTTGTTTAATTGTCTTATCCGTGATGCGCAGGCGCTCTTCTTCGGAAGTGTCGATGGTAATCGCACAATCGAAATCTTGACCAAGGAGCTGTATGGTAGTTTCGTCGTCGAGATAATCATTGAGCGTTAAGGTAACTCCCTTCATGAAGAGCTTGGCGACGAGTTCGGACGCTTTGAGCTTCATCGCAGCAGCCAGGTCTTTGATCGTGATTGGCAAGCGTAACGAGAGTTCCTTCGGACGTACGACCTCCTCCTTCATCACAGGACGAGCTTTGTATGCGGGTCGTCTTTTACGCCATTGTTCGCTTTCGCTATCGCGAAGGCCCTGACGATCGCGCGAGTCGAAGGCTCGGGTAGGCGGTTTTTTGACAGTTTTAAGATCTCGGAAATCCTTCGCGGGAGGGGTTTTGCGCGGTGCTTCCGTAAGGAGGTCATGGGTACCTGCGGCCGCCGGTTTCGCGAGCGGAGCAACTCCAGGTTTTGGGGGCGTGAAAGGGCCGCGGGAAGCTTGTTGCGGACGCGCAGATGGCAAGGAAGAAAATGGCGAGGGGTATCTCGAAGGACGCCCCAATGGGGGTCCACCAGAAGATGGAGGGCCTAACGGAGATGGCGCGGGTCTTCTAGGATAGCCACCATTAAGAGCAGGGCTCGGAGCTGTGCCTGGAGCCGGTTTGGCAGGCGCTGGGGTTGACAGGAGAGGCTCCAGAGGCTTCCTTTCTGCGGCGTGAGCAGCCGGGGTAATAGCCGACGTGGCACCACCTGATTCTGGCGGTATGGCGGGTTTTGCAGTAGAGACAGGAGTGACCGCAGAGGGGGCTTTGGATACCGGTGAAGATTCTTCGCGAGCAACTACTTCCGAAGGAGCCTCTTTTTTTAGAGGAGGTGCAGGCTTCACTTCCGTTTCTTTCACCTTGCCTTCCGTTACCGGAGCAGCTAAGACTTCCTCAGAAGATTCAGAATCGGGTTTCTTCGCCTGTTTCGCCTTAGCTGCGGCTGGCTTTTTCGGCCGACTCAATTTAAGCGCTTCAGCGAGCTGTGTATTTTTGATGGTGAGTTTAAGGTTCTTGGCCAACGCTTAGGTCCTCTTTTTTCTAATTTGTTCCAAAATCTTGTCAGCCATTTCGAGACTAATTTCAGGAATTGTGGCGAGCTGCTGCGGACTAGAATTCAGAAGCTTGCGCGGCGTATCATAGCCAGCACCGATTAATGTCTGGAGAATCATCGAACTCATCCCTTCGACATAGAGAGGTTTGTCCAAAGTCGGATCTTCTTCTGCGGCGCGTTGTGCGCTCTCAAGCGAACGATCACTCTGGTATTCGGACATCTTTTGTACGATCAGCTCTGTGCTGACCAGCTCCGTGCTGATCAGCTGGCCGTTGAGACGCGCATTCATGCCTCTTTTGCCGAGGACGGTGGGATAGTCCTCATCGCTGACAACGATGGCTACAGGACCGCCTTCTTCCTCGGGCACGCTGATTTTCTTAATCTGAATGGGTGCAAGTGCATTTTGCAGAAGTTTAATGGGGTCGTCATCATAAGCAAAAATATCGATTTTCTCGTTATTCAATTCTCGGATGATGTTCTTGACACGCGTCCCTCGGACGCCTACGCAGGCCCCTACGGGATCTATTTTAGGATCGGTCGATTGTACAGCGAGTTTTGTACGGTAGCCAGCATCGCGCACAATTTTTCGGATAAGGATCGTCCCATCGGATAATTCGGGTACTTCTTGGAGAAAAAGTTGCTCGACAAACTCAGGATGGCTGCGGGAAAGGATGACCTCTGCTCCGCCGTTTTCCGTATCGCGCACTTCGTAAAGCAACGCTTGAACGCGCTCGCCTACATTAAATTTTTCCGTTTTGGGGTAGAAGCGATCAGGGAGTATCGCTTCCACTTTACCTAAGTCTACGATGAGTGTAGCACCGCGAATGACCCGTTTTACAGTGCCGGAAATGATCTCGTGCAAACGGTGGCGATACTCTTCATAGATCACATCTCGTTCCGCGACTCGTAGTTTTTGCGAAATCACTTGCCTAGCCGTCTGTGCGGCAATACGACCGAAGTCTTGGGGAGTGACCGTAATATCGACCCACTGCCCAATTTCTGCATAGGGGTTGATAAGACGCGCTTGTTCAAGAGAGATCTCCTCTTCGGGGATCGTCACCTTATCGACAACCTCTTTTTGTGCGATGACATCGATGTGGCCGGTTTTCGCATTGACGTGCACGCTGATGTTGATGAGTCCCTTGATGCTCTTACGCGCCGCAGCCCGAAGAGATTCTTCAATCGCGTTAATGATGATGTCGCGCTTGATTCCTTTTTCTCGTTCGAGGTATTCGAAAATAGCAACTAGATCTTTATTCATGTCACACCCTTTACAGATTTTTTTCCTTATTCTTGGTCTTCTTCGGAGTCATCTTTGGGTTGCTGTTTTTCTTTGGATTTTTTTCCTGTGCTCCGCGCCTTTTTGCCGACGACAATATCATCGCGGTTAAAGTTGTTTTGATCAATCAAGTGTTCCTTGATTGAAAGCGCAATTTTTTTGTGCTCAGGGTCAAGCTTGATCACCTTAGCCGTGATTTCTTGTCCTTTGACGATCACGTCTTCGACCTTGCCAAAAGGCTGGTCGGAGAGTTCGGTGACATGGACTAGGGCCTCGATGCCATTTTCCAGCTCGATAAAGGCGCCGAAAGCCGTGATTTTGGTGACGATACCTTTTACGAGCGCCCCGACAGGCATGGTCTTCTCGATGGTTTCCCAAGGATTAAGAGTGAGCTGTTTGACGCCGAGGGTGATTTTTTTGCTTTCTTTATCGACAGAGAGAACCACCGCTTCAACTTTGTCGCCTTTTTTGAGCACTTCAGAAGGATGGGAGACCTTCTTTATCCAGCTTAAATCGGAGATGTGAATTAGGCCGTCAATCCCCGGCTCGAGTTCGACAAAAGCGCCGTAGTTCGTTAGATTGCGGATCTCCGCTACTACGCTAGAGCCGACAGGATACTTGTTATCGACATCTTCCCACGGATTTTTTTCTGTTTGTTTAATACCGAGAGAGATTTTGCCTTCTTCTTTCTGCACGGAAAGGACGATAGCTTCGAGTTCATCGCCTTTATTGACAATCTCGCTCGGATCCGTGATGTTGCGTGTCCATGACATTTCCGAAACATGGATCAGACCTTCGATACCTGGTTCGATCTCGATGAAGGCGCCGTACGGGACAAGGTTGACGATCTTGCCGCGAACGCGTGTGCCAGGGGGGAATCTCTTTTCGATCTCCTCCCACGGATTCTGCTCTTTCTGTTTCATGCCCAGAGCAACTCTGCCCTTTTCTTTATCCACATGGAGAATAATGACTTCGAGCTCTTGGCCTAGTTGCACCATTTCCGATGGGTGCTTGATCCTTTTCCATGTCATGTCGGTGATGTGCAGAAGTCCATCGATGCCGTCCATATCGAGAAAGACGCCGAAATCGGTGATGTTTTTGACGATGCCCCGTCTGACCTCCCCTTCATGGATGCTCTCTAGGAGCTCTGCTTTACGCGAAATGCGTTCTTCTTCCAAAAGTTCACGTCGGGAAACTACGATATTTTTTCGATCTGTGTTGATCTTGAGAATTTTGAAATCGAAGGACTGGTCGATATATTCGTCGAGATTTTTGATCCTTTTGTTGTCGATTTGGGAACCGGGCAGGAATGCCTCCATTCCAATATCGACCATCAGGCCGCCTTTGACTTTGCGGATGACTTTTCCTCTGACGATTGAGCCTTCTTTGCAATGGTGGCAGATATATTCCCATTGGCGCAGACGGCGAGCTTTATCGCGAGAGAGGACAATCTGGCCGTCTTCTCCTTCGGTCTGATCAAGAAAGACTTCCACGTCACTGTCGAGGAGGATTTCGGCAGGATCGCTGAACTCTTCAATCGGCACCAACCCTTCGGACTTCAGTCCCACATCGACCACGACAAAATCTTTGGTGATTTCTACGATCCTACCTTTAAGAACCTGTCCACTTGTCATGGAAGAGAGCGTTCCGCCGCCCTCTCCTTGCTCCTTGTGGTCTAAGAGACTTAAGAACTGCTTCGCATCTTCTTCCTGAAAGGCGACATCGTCTATGATTTTACTTTCATCCCAGGATTGTTTAAGGTTTTTTGGCATGTTAAGGGTTTCTCCTAAAGTTTATAGTAAGCAGCTTGTCCGAAGAGCGAGCATTGCAACCACCTCCCTGAACAGGAGCGAGCTCTAGAGACGTGTTGCTCTAGTTAATGCGAAAGAGGGTAACAAAAGTTTAGTAATAAAGTCCAGTGTTTAGGAAAATCGTAACTACTCAGCCCCCCGTTTAAAAAAAAAGATCGGGCAAGGTAACGGGCACGGTAACGTTCACGAAAAAAAATCTGAGCCGGTCTTCTTAGGGAACGTCAAAGAATAGGTTAAAGGTGCTAATGACTCAGCGGGGCTTCTTTCGTGAACGTTACCGTGCCCGTTACCTTGCCCGATTTTTCTTTTGGTAGGTACAAAAAATCTTGATTGCCTGTTAACAAAATTTTTATTATCTTCATGCACTTTTCAACGAGAGCGCTAGGATGACATTGGTTATGAAATTTGGCGGGGCTGCAGTTGCGACACCCAAACATTTTGCTAAAATCGCTGACGTCATCGCAAGACGATCGCGCCATTTTCAGCGCATAGCTGTTGTCGTCAGCGCAATGGCGAACAAGACGGATGAACTGATCGCTCTAGCCAAAGAGGTCCATCCTTCTCCGCCGCGCCGCGAGCTCGACATGCTGGTCTCTGTCGGCGAACGCATCAGCATCTCTCTATTGGCGATGGCTCTTGCGGCTTCCGGAAAAGAGGCGATTAGTTTTACGGGCAGCCAGTCGGGAATCATTACGACAACGCAGCATGCGGATGCTCGCATTGTCGAAGTGCGTCCTTGGAGACTTTTGCCAGCACTCGAAGCTGGGAAAATTGTCATCGTAGCGGGCTTTCAAGGAGTGAGTAGGAAGGGTGAAATCACCACGCTCGGACGCGGGGGCTCCGATACCACGGCAGTCGCTCTAGGTGTGGCCTTGAGAGCGGATAAAGTGGAGTTCTATAAGGACGTCGAAGGAATTTACTCCGAAGACCCTAAAGGACATCCCGGAGCGCAGTTATTTTCTCGTCTGAGCTACGACGATGCGGTTTCTTTGCTCTCACAAGGGGCTAAAGTCTTGCACACACGCTGCGTCAAGCTTGCAAAGAAAAATCATCTGCCTTTGCACGTGGTTTCTTTTTTACGTGCAGGCGAGCTTAAGGATGCGGAAGGCACATGGATCGGCGAAAACGAGTCCTTATCAGATGAGCGCGAGGTGTCGTATGAAGAGGAGCGTCATGTAGAGACAACAGGGTTTGCACATGTTTAGAGAGTCCGATTTTCTTGTTCCAGGCAATCCCCCGTCTCCATGGGATCAGGGTGCAGAAGGGCGTGAGGGCTTTTATGCGCAATTCTATCCGGTAGGTGCGCCTTTCGGTGCGACTGCAGAAGAGGGAGGCGAATTTTCGTTCGCTGATATGGTGCGGCCTTCCTCCAATTTTCCCCACATTGAAACGATTTTTGATTATTCGGCCGGGCATCCGAATAGCGAGCTCTACAATAGCGCTGTTCGCAATACATTGCGCAAAATTATGCCGCCTGAAAGTTGCCTGACTGCAAATACTCTGGAAGAACAGCGCGCTTCCCTTGAAGCTTTGAAGATCTCCATGCCTCTTGTAAAATGGATCATCTGGGATTCTTCGACATTGAACATTTCGGTTTTTCTTCTCTGTTCCTTCCGCTTAAATGCCGGGAATTTTTTTTACGACATGATCAACCGCTGGCTGCTACCGGGAAAGCGCATCAATATTAGCCTTTTCTTTGCTACAGATTTTCGTATGCCGGAGCTCGACAGGCAGATCTACTCATTAGGCGAGATCGTCATCCATCTCGACCAGCCTGAAGATTTCGAACAGGCCCTGCGCAATCTTCCGATCATCGCCACGGAGATTCGACTGGGCGTAGGGTCAGTATTCCATGCGGCCAAAATTCTTGAGATCAAGGGGATGACGACAGATGAGAAGACGGCCATGATCCAAGAGAGAATTGTCACTTTACTCCACGACCATCCTGAGGAATTCGATTCCGATATCTTTACTCATATGCAGCATTTCCTCGTCGCTTGCCGCTCTGCATTCAAGGCAGAGAGAGAAGTTCGTCAGATGAGTCGGCTCATTTGCTATTTCTATCTGATGCGTCGCGATCTAAGACAAAGAGTCGAGCTATTGCCGACTAAGCGCCATCTCCGATTGAAAATCGGCAGGACAAGGTTGCATTTGCCATTGGGAATAAAACGCGTGCTAGGAGTTTTCGTCGCATTGAATTTCCTGAAAGAGAATGAGATCTTCGAAGAGAGACACCTTCTTGCCGCTCTTGTGGATTGTGTCCCCTTGATCGGGATGGTGCAGGGCTCGTTGTTCATCGAGCAAAGAAAAGAGGATCGCACTCAGGTTATGTACCTGGAGGTTGAAAAGAGTGATGGGAGCGATTTCAGTTCCGATGAGATTCGCCGGTTACGCACGGGATTGCCTGAAGATCTTAAGGGAAGGGTGCAACAACTCACGAGGCCGGTTTTCATGCCACGCAATGAGGAAGAGGTGATGCGCAATGTCATCACATTGAGCCAGGAACTCCGCTATCTTCGCGATATTCCCCAAGTGATCATCTCTTTCGATGAACATACTGACATAGAAGTTTCTTTTACAATCGTCATGGTGCGTATTCTCCTGCCACGATCGCGCGCTATTCAAGAGATATTAGCACCTAAAGACAATGCCTCTTATACCTTTATCCTCGATCGCATTAAACACGTCGGTGCGGTTTGGAAAAAGTACCCCAAGGAGGCGTCGGTTTTCCGGATTCGGCTGCCAGTCGGACCGTTTGTGCGTAGCGATCATTCTCTTGATTTGCTCAAGGCGCGGCAAGCGATTTTGGCTGAGATTCAGCGAGAAGTAGGCGAGGTCAGGGATTACAATGGCGGGATGATCTCGCAGCAGGTGGGAGTGTTTCGTGCTGCATACGAAAGGCTCGGGACGATTGCGCACCAGCACGAGCTGCTTTTTGAGAACTTTTTTCACTCTATCCTGCCGGTGGAGATGCGCAGCATGATCGAACCCGAGCATGTGCATAGGCTGTTTTTGCTGCTGCTCGCGCTTCTCCATCGTAAGCAGGAATTGTCACTGAAACAGGATATCTTTTGCGAAGAGGAGGAGAGTGAAAACGCTCTCTATCTCATGATTGGTTTACACGATCATGCAATTAAATCTCGGCTTTTCCACGCCATCGAGGGTCTCAATATTCCTCATATAGAACTTCCTTCCGTGGTCGTCCAGGTCGTCGATGTCGTGTACATCGGCTACATTTGTCTCCATACATCTCCGCTTCAGCGGCAGCAGCTTAGAGACGCCGTTTTACGCCTATGAGTTCCAGAGCACAGGAAATTAGAAAGATTTTTTGAAAACTCGCAACTACCCCACGTTATAAAAAAAAGACCGGGCAAGGTAACGGGCACGGTAACGTTTACGAAAGAAAGACCGGCTAGAGATCTTTCTTTCGTGAACGTTACCGTGCCCGTTACCTTGCCCGAGCTTTTTTTTATAACGCGGTGGTATAAACGTTGCTTGACATTCTTTAGATAACGTGATATCAAATCAGCTTACTTTATTGTTAATTTGCTACGTTTAATTAGTTTGTAATTGATAGGAATAAAATGGTGCGGGTGTTTCCGTCGATATTAGCAGCTGATGCGGGAAATTTGGCGAAAGAAGCGGCGCGATTAGAAGAAATCGGCGTCGAAGGCATCCATATCGACATCATGGACGGCCATTTCGTCCCCAACCTCACCTTCGGTCCCCATGTGGTCGCCGCCATCAACCGCAGCACGAACCTTTTTCTCGAAGTACACTTGATGATCTACACCCCCTTCGACTATGTCGAACGTTTCATCGAGGCAGGTGCGGATCGGGTGATCTTCCACTTCGAAGCGACAGAATATGTCGAGGATACCCTCAAATACATTCGTAAGAGTAATGCCCAGGCAGGGCTCGCTTTCTGTCCCGATACGTCCGCAGAGATGATCCCCAAATTTTTGGACAAGTGCGATCTTGTTCTGTTGATGACGGTCAATCCAGGTTTCGGAGGCCAGGCTTTCCTGCCTGAAATGTTGGACAAAGTGCGTATAACGAGTGATCTCTGCCGTGAAAGGAACATCTCCAGTCTCGAAATCGAAGTCGACGGTGGAGTCAATGACAAGACCGCAGCTTTTTGCCGAGAGGCGGGCGCCACCATACTGGTGTCTGGAAACTACCTCTTCAAGAGCCCTGATATGCGAGAAGCAATTGAGTTATTAAAGAGGTAGTTGCAATACTGGGGTTCATCGATTTTCGGGATTATTTTGGCCGCTTTTTGATTCTTTTTTGGGGGGTAATATACGAATGTTGATATTATCCCCCAAAAAAGCATCAAAAATCGGCTCAAAAGAACCCGAAAATCGATGAACCCGAGTTTTGCAACTACCTCTAAAAACCGGAAAATCGACAGAACCTTAATTTCGAAAGAGGTCTAATGAAAAAAGTTGTCGTGCTTGGCGGTGGAACGGGCAATTTTTCTGTTCTCAAAGGGCTAAAGAACTACGATGTCGATCTGAGCGCGATCGTCTCGATGGCTGATGACGGCGGCAGTACAGGGATCTTACGCGACGAACTCGGCGTGCTTCCTCCTGGGGATGTGCGTCAATGCTTGGTCGCCCTGTCCGATTCTTCGCGTCTCATGCGCAGCTTGATGAATTACCGTTTTGAACAAGGAGGCTTGGGAGGACATAGCTTCGGCAATTTGCTTCTTTCTGCCCTCGAAAAAGTGACAGGCAGTTTTGAAAAGGCCGTCGAGGAAGCCGGAAAAATTCTCAATATCAAAGGCAAGGTCATTCCCGTGACCACCCACCAAGTGCGGTTGAAGATGATCCTCAACGACCGCAGGATTTTGGAAGGGGAAAAAGAGATCTATCTCTCGCAGGAGATCGATCAGGGTTATAAGAGCATCTACTTAGAGCCTTATCCCAAAGCGAATCCTCATGCGATTGACGAGATAGCAAACTCCGACCTCATTGTCATAGGTCCTGGCGGGCTGCACACATCACTCATCCCGAATTTGCTTGTAGAAGGGGTTATCGGAGCTTTACGCAAGTCTCAGGCGAAAAAGACCTTCGTCGTCAATCTTATGAACCGAAAAGGACAGACCACGGGCTTCAAGGTGAGCCATTATCTCGACGAGATCAATCGCTTTGTCGGCGAAGATATCTTCGACTACATGCTCGTCAATAACCAAAAGCCACCCCAGGAGTTGATTGACGTCTACTCCGATGAGGGCGATCTCGTCGAAAACGACCTCACCGACGAACGCGTCCTTTTAGCGCCGTTACTAGGTGAATTGAAGGAGAAGAACCCTCTTGATTTTCTCAACCGCAGCCTCATTCGCCACGACCCTAAAAAACTTGCACAAGAGTTGATGAAAATTGTTAATCATCTTTGACCTCGACGATACCCTCATCGATACCTCAGGCAGTATCACGCCGCGCAAAATGGAAAAGGCGCTGTGGGCGATGATAGAGGGGGGGCTACCAATTAAAAATTATCCTGATGCGTTGGCCACCCTCCAAGCCCTCAACGCAGCGGCAGAGAGCTCTTACGCCGCTCTGGAGGCCTTCCTCTTGTCAATGAACTATTTGAATGATTTCCTTCAAATAGGGGTCGCAAAGCTCCACGAGGAGCTCTTGCCTGAAGATGGCCCTGTCTCTACTGTTCCTTATGCCCTGGAGATGCTCCAAGAGATGAGGGGACGCCATCAGATGGCCATCGTCACCGTAGGATTCCCCGCCCTACAGGCTTCTAAGCTGAAAAAAGCTGGTATAGATCCCTCCCTTTTTAGTAAAATTGAGGTCATTGAAGAAAAAAATAAGAAACCGAGCTACCAAGCGATTATCGATCAGGCTCAGCTTCCTTCCCAGGAGGTCGTGGTGTGCGGCGATCGATTCGCAATCGATCTCCTTCCGGCGCAAGAGCTTGGCTGCCATACCGTCCATCTCGCGCGAGGACGCGGGCGCCATAGCAAAAAGGCTGCCCTCACCTCTGGAGTGGGGTTTGCGATCGAAGATTGGCAGGGCTTTGCGAGGTTTTTAGAACAATTAGAACAGGTCGTCCATGACATTGAGTAATCAGCTTGCGCCAGGCATGACGATTGCTGTAGACAGTAAAATCTACCGCATCGAATCGGCTGTCAAAGTTACCGTGCCCAAAGGTCCCCCGTTCATCAAGACCAAATTGAAAAATTTGTTGTCAGACGAACTCGTGGAAAAGAACTTTAAACTAGGCCAAGAAGTACAGATCGTCTCACTTGTGGAAAGGCGGCTCGAATTCCTCTATCTCGAGGGCAAGGATTATCTCTTCCTCGATATCGATAACCTCGAGCAGGTGATGGTGGGGCGCGAAGTGATAGGTGATAAAGTGAATTTCCTCAAAGAGGGGATTGACTTGAGAGCGATGTTCTATGGCGAGACGATTTTTTCTGTCGAATTGCCGCAGTTTCTCGAGCTCATGGTCGTCAAGGCAGAGAGCGGCGAACACGCCAATCCGCTGGCCAATGCAACGAAGACCGCCCTGCTTGAAACCGGCGCCAGGATCGAGGTACCCACCTTCATCGAATCGGGCGATATCATCAAGGTAGACACGCAACTCACCGAATACGTTCAGCGTGTCTAGACCACATCAACAATCAGGAGAAAAAGCTTGTGGACCTTAAACAGATCAAAGAATTGATGGCGGCTATGGGTCGCGCAGGCATGAAAAAGGTGAGTATCAAGGAAAAATCGGGGTTTGAGATACAGCTAGAGTCTCACGAGGAGATCACACATTTGCCCCAACCGATGCCTCATCCAGCCTTCCACCCGCACTATCCACACCCCAGCCACCATCTACCCAATTTTGCTGAAGGCCAGCACCCGCGATTCCCAAGCATGCCACCCCTACAGGAAAAAGCCGAAGCGGCTCCTTCTAAAGAGGCCGGTGAAAAAACAGAAGGCCAGCACATCACGTCTCCTATGGTGGGGACGTTTTATTCCGCAGCTTCACCAGATGATCCCATTCTTGTCAAAGTAGGCGACACCGTGCGCGAAGATACGATCGTCTGTATCATCGAAGCGATGAAGGTCATGAATGAAGTGAAGGCAGGGGTCAGCGGCATTGTTGCGGAAATCTGTACAGAGAATGGCCATCCGGTGGAATTCGGTACGAAGCTATTCCGTATTCAGTAGGCGAGAAAAATGAAAAAAGTTTTGATCGCAAATCGAGGAGAGATTGCTGTCCGGCTGATCCGCGCCTGCCATGAATTGGGCTTGCAGACAGTAGCCGTTTATTCTCAGGCAGATGCCGAGGCGCTGCATGTGCTTCACGCCGATGAAGCGATTTGCATTGGGGAGCCCCCGTCGCAAAAGTCCTACTTGAAAATCTCCAATATTCTCTCCGCGTGTGAGATCACAGGAGCGGATGCTGTGCACCCGGGCTATGGTTTTTTGAGCGAGAACGCCGGGTTTGCCTCCATCTGTGAAAGCTGCGGCTTGAATTTCATCGGACCCACTCATGAGGCGATCAGCCTTCTCGGAGATAAATCGAAAGCTAAAGGGATAGCGAAGAGCGTGAAATGCCCGACTATTCCCGGATCGGAGGGTATTGTCCAGGATGCGGCGGAAGGATTGAAAGAGGCGAGGAAATTGGGATTCCCTATCTTCATTAAAGCTGTAGCTGGCGGCGGGGGCAAAGGGATCAGGATCGTGTACGAGCCCGATGATTTCGTCCGCCAATTTACGGGGGCGCGCACAGAGGCGCAAGCGAGTTTTAGCAATCCCGACGTCTATCTCGAGAAGATGATCGTCAATCCTCGCCATATCGAAATCCAGGTCGTCGGTGATAAGCATGGCAATTACCTCCACTTAGGCGAGCGCGACTGCACCATTCAGAGAAGGCGCCAAAAGTTGATCGAAGAGACGCCTAGCCCGATCCTGACGTCAGCCATGCGGAAGCGTATCGGAGAGGCCGCTGTAGAAGTTGTCAAAGCGGCCAAATATAGCTCGCTCGGAACAGTCGAGTTTTTGTTAGATGAAGACAAGAACTTCTATTTTATGGAAGTCAATACCCGTATCCAGGTCGAACATACGATCACCGAAGAGGTGACCGGGATCGATCTCGCCAGATTGCAGATTCGGATCGCTCAGGGAGAAAAACTCAAACTCAAACAGAAAGATATCGAGTTTCATGGGCACGTGATCCAATTCCGTATCAACGCAGAAAATCCCGCCCAGAATTTCGCGCCTTCTCCTGGTAATCTCGAATATTACATCCCTCCCGGGGGTCCTCATGTGCGTATCGATAGCGCCTGCTATTCGGGCTACCGCATCCCTCCCAACTACGATTCGATGATCGCCAAGCTGATTGTGAAAGGAGAAACCCGCGAAGAGGCGATCAGGGTCGGCTTGCGTGCTCTGCGCGAGTTCCATATCGGCGGCGTACATTCCACCATCCCTTTCCATCTCTATATGCTCGAAGATAAGCGTTTCCTCGAGCATAACTACGTCATCACCTACATCGACCAACTCTTAGCGGAAGGGTGCACATTTAGTGAAAACCGAAGCTAGCCTCACTTATTTCGAACTCCTCATTCCGGAGGAGGCGATCCGGAAGAGAATTCAAGAAATAGCTCGCACACTAGAGGCCGACTATGAGGGCAAAGAGATTTTGCTCGTCATGATCATGAAGGGTTCGCTGCTGCTCGTAGCGGATTTGATCCGTGCGCTTCAGATTAAAGTCTGCATCGAGTTTGTCAGTTGCAGCAGCTATGGAGAGAGTGGAACGGTGCGTGGGCGCTTACGCGTCAATGGTCTTGAGCAGATCAATGCCGAGGGCAAACATATTCTGGTCGTAGATGATATATTCGACTCAGGCCATACGCTGCTCGGGGTCATAGATCGCTTGCAGAAGATGCAGCCGGAAAGCATGAAAACACTTGTCTTGCTCTCCAAGAGAGTTCCCCGCAACGTACCCTATCAGCCCGACTACGTCCTTTTTGATATCGAGGATCGCTTCGTTGTGGGCTACGGCCTCGATTACAAAGAACACTTTCGCGGTCTGCCTGGCGTCTATGCTCTCCTCCTCGAAAACCTCCCCACCCAGAATTAATCGGGAGGGAAAAGGAGGTTCTCTTCTTTGTATTCCTCAACAGGCCCGTGTTCGACGAGCTGTTGCTGTTTTTTTTGAATGGCGTCCGTGAGCCTTGTGCCGAACTCTTTGGCAGAATGAATCCCCATCCTCTTAAGGCGATGGTTACGTGCCAATGTTTCGATCAGCAGGACAACGTCGCGGCCCGGTTTGACGGGCAATACGTAGGAGGGGATGTCGAGCCCGAGGATGTGGCTGGATTGTTCGGTCATCCCTAAGCGATCGTAGATCTTGTTGTTGTCCCAATTTTCGAGTTTGATCATCATGTCGACGCTTTTGGTGTCGCGTACGCACACTGCACCGTAGAGAAGCGTGACGTCGACCATTCCAATTCCGCGGATTTCGAGCATGTGCCGGGTGTTGCCGATACCTGTTCCTTCCAGGTGGGTGCGATGCTTGAGGCGGATGACGATCGATTCGTCGGCGACTAGGCGGTGGCCGCGGTCGACAAGGCCGAGAGCAGCCTCACTTTTACCGATACCATCATCGCCGTATAACAGAATGCCGACGCCGAACACCTCGACAAAGGTTCCTTGGAAGGAGATGCTAGGGGCGAATTCCTCTGTGAGAACAAAACTCAGTCTGCCGAGGAGCACCATCGCAGGTAAGGTCGTTTGTAGAAGAGGCAGACCCCTCTCTGTACATAATTCGACTAATTCTGGGGGAGGGGGCAGACTGCGCGCGATAATGACGGTGGGTGTATCGGATCGCAGGATCATGTTGAGCCGCTCTTTACGCACGGCGCTCGGCAGCTCTTCTAAATAGCTGATCTCCGATGCGCCGAGGATCAGCAAGCGGTTGCTGATATAGTTTTCCATGAAGCCCGTCAAACTCAGGCCGCTCATCTGAGCTTGAGGATTGGAGATCATGCGTCCTAGGCTCGCTTGTCCAGCGAGCACTTTCAAACCCAAAGAAGAGCTATGGCGAGCAAGAAGATCATCAATGCTAAATGAGATCATGACTGGTTCTTAAGGAATTTGTTGCGGGCCTTTTTTTTCTTGAACGGGGTTTGTGTATGTGCACCATAAACAACTTCATGCAAATTTTCGATGGCGATGAAGGCGTTAGGATCCTCACGCAAGATGAGTTCTTTCAAATCGGCGAGGTCGAGGCGTTCGACGATGACAAAGAGGATATCGCGTGACTCGCCAGAGAACCCTCCCTTGCCGTGCATGATCGTAAGTCCGAGGCCGAGTTCGGACATGATCACGCTGCCAAGATCTTTTGGCCGGGAGGAGATGATCATCACCGATTTGAGTTCGTCAAGGCCGACGATGACGATGTCCATCATTTTGAAGGCGACGATGTAAGTCATGAGCGAGCGTAGGGCGATGTGCCAGTCCTGGAAGATTATGCCATAGGCGGCAAAGACAAAGACATTGATAAACAGTACAACCTGTCCGACGGTGAATCCCATTTTGCGGTTGATGATGATTGCCAAAATTTCGGTGCCGTCGATGCAGCCCCCATTGCGGATGATCAACCCAGCGCCGATGCCTAAAAAGGCGCCGCCAAAGACAATGATCTCGAGGGCTTCGCCAAAGAAGGGCGGAAAACGTTCGAGGATGATCATGAAAAAGGCAAATAGCACGACGGCGACGACCATATGGATTACGAACGAGCGGCGGATGGCGGTATAGGCCAGAAAAAGGAAAGGGATGGTCAGAACTATGAGGAACAATGAGATTAAGTGTTCACCGAAAAGCCTAGCGAGAATCAGGGCAACGCCAATGACGCCGCCGTCGATCAATTGATTGGGAAAGAGAAATATTTTGATCGCAACGGCGGCCAAAAGGGCGCCGACGGTGATCCAGAAAAAATTATTGATGTGGTGGAGGACACGTTTTTTCGTCGAGATATTCGTAGGCATAGCGCGCTCGTTTGGGAACCTCGTTCAAAGTATGCGAAAATACAACTAAAAGCGGAGAAAGTAAAGAAAAAAAGTATGTCCTTAAAAACCTGAGTGAACGATATCATGCTTTCAGCGCTCCGGAGAGGGGCTATCTCTTAGAAAAAGTCTGTTACCATATCAACGGAAACGCCTTCCGGAACGCCGAAGGTGTGCCATAACATAGCCTAGGGTGGAGCCGTGAGCGAGGGCGCGAGCCCTCGCTCACGGCGGAACCCTAGGAAGAGGGGAAAATTTCGATTGAGCTCTGTAGGAGCGACATAAAAAGCCAATTCAATTTTTGTCGTGTACAGAGGCCCCAGCCTTCGTGAAATCTTAAGTGATTGATTATCAACGCTATTTAAATATTTTAAATATTTTAAATTTTTATTGTTAATAATAGTTTATTCAATTATAATTGTTGTATTATTAACTAAAATTACTAAGGATGTAAAATGTCAAGCGTATCTTCTATTAGCACATCAACTCCAAGCCCCCAAAGCGCGGTGGCCACTGTTTTGCCCCCACCCGTGCCTTACGATGCCACCTCCACTCCTGTGCGTCTAGGTCAGGATGTTCCAGGAGCTGCTGTCATTCCTCACTCATCTGGAGTGGAGATAAATGTAGATATACTGCTCGTGGAGATCGATGCGCTCGTGGAAAGTCTAAACGAGGTGGCCACTGTTTTGCCCCCACCCGTGCCTTACGATGCCACCTCCACTCCTGTGCGTCTAGGTCAGGATGTTCCAGGAGCTGCTGCCATTCGCCAATCGCCCCACGCTTCAGCACGCCCCACCAGGATCCCAATATTTGCCGGAAGTTCCCGGCCAATGGATTCATCGGCTTCTTCCTCTTCTTCGCGCCATTCTACATCAGCACGCCCCATCAGGATCCCAATATTTACAGGAAGTCCCCGGCCAGTTGATTCATCGGCTTCTTCCTCTTCTTCGCGCTATTCTACATCAGCACGCCCCACCAGGATCCCAATATTTGCCGGAAGTCCCCGGCCAGTTGATTCATCGGCTTCTTCCTCTTCTTCGCGCTATTCTACATCAGCACGCCCCACCAGGATCCCAATATTTGCCGGAAGTTCCCGGCCAATTGATTCATCGGCTTCTTCCTCTTCTTCGCGCCATTCTACATCAGCACGCCCCACCAGGATCCCAATATTTGCCGGAAGTTCCCGGCCAATTGATTCATCGGCTTCTTCCTCTTCTTCGCGCCATTCTACAACCACGTCTGTAGTGACCGCTAGGACTGGAATAAGGACCCCAGCACCTGAGCTACTTGGGCCACGTTCTCTATCATCTTGGATCCGATCATCCGCTGATTCTAGATGGATGCGCAGGGCGCGACCCGGAGAAGCTGGTTTTTCTGGGAGTTCTGTTTCAGGACAACCAGCTGTCAGAGCTTCCAGTACGGTTCCAGTGAGCTTGTCCTCTCGCGTTACTTCTTCTAGAAGCAGTTCAAGCAGTTCTATGAACCGGGGAGTTGTTGCCCGGGCTACTAGGACAGGAGCAGGTGGTAGCAGTTCAAGCAGTTCCATGAGTCATGGAATTGTTGCTCGAGCAGCTAGGCCAGGAGCAGGGCTTACTGGTACTCACTCCCTAGAGATACATATTTATAGCTATCTATCACCCTGTGAACTTGGAAGAAGCCGAACCGTCAATGTTGCCACATCACGAGCTGAACTTCAAATTCCAGCCTTACACAGGCAACAGGAATGCCTAACAAGCATTTCGTGGAAGAAGATCTGCACATATCGAAACGCACTCGGATTGCTTCGTGGTAGAACGTCTCATGCTCTTTTGACTGAGCATGATTGCAATGAGGCGTTGAAGTATTGCAAAAATGTCACGCATTTAGACTTTAGACGACGGATTCGTCCGTCGTTTCGAATGTCGATAGAGCTACTACCAGCTGTGAGATCTATCGATCTCTCTCTGGGTTGTTGCAATCTCAGGGATACTGATCTTACGCAACTTGTTACACAGTGTACAAGGCTTGACTCTCTCGATCTTAGCGCCTGCGCACTCACGGATGCGGGCATTGCTGCACTTGCTAGGCATTGCCGAGACCTAACCGTTCTCAAGCTTTGCTGTTGCCTCGCACTCACGGATGCGGGCATCGCTGCACTTGCTGAGGGTTGCCGAGACCTAACCTATCTCGATCTCTCCGCCACGCGCATCAATGGTGCTTGCCTCGACGCGCTTGCTGAAAATTGCCAAAGACTCGTCTCTCTTAATCTTAGCGCAACAACGCTCACGGAGGCTGGTCTTGCTGTGTCTCCTGCTAAAAATTTCTCAGCACTCACCTCTCTCACGTTTGTGGACTACTCGCCCCCGACGAATACGAGTCTCCTTATGCTTGTTCAACGTTGTCCAAATCTAATCTTTCTTGCTGCTGGAACCATTGAAACCGTGTACAACCCGGAGCGCTGGGATGCTATTTTTGACGATGTTGGTGCAGCTTGCCCAAAGATAGCTTCTCTCGATCTTTACTGTCACCGTAATACAACTGCTATCTTGGACACTGTTGCGGAAGCTTTTCCAATGCTCACCTCTCTCACTCTCGATGCTAACGTTTTCTATTCTCCCTCTCTTGGGGTAACGATCAGGACTTTGCATGCAATCGATGTGTTTCATGACAGGCACCCGCGCATACAAATTAGTATGGACGCGCAGAGAGGATCGATATTTTCGATAGGGCGACTGGACTCATAGTGGGGTCATAGTGGGGTCAGGCCTGACCCAATTTTTGACCCCAATTTCTTCTTTAGGGGTGGTCCTTGAGGAGGCAAAAAGATACGCGGGAGACGGGACTCGAACCCGCAACTTCCGCCGTGACAGGGCGGTGCTCTAACCAATTGAACTACTCCCGCATCTGGAGCTTTTGGGCGCAACAGGACTCGAACCTATGACCACCTGTGTGTAAGACAGGCGCTCTACCAACTGAGCTATGCGCCCGACTAAAAGAAGATATTAGGTTAAGGGCTTCTTGCATTTCCCGCAACCTTTTTTGGAGAATTGTAAGATAAATATTTGTATGCTAGAGTCCGCTTATTGAGGTACTTGACCTATGACGCTTTGCGATATCCCCAATGGGAGATTCGACACTTGGAAAACAGGTTTGCCCAAGTCCGTGCGCGTGTTGATCTTGACTGCGAGTTTTGGCGAGGGGCACAATGCGGCCGCGCGCGGTCTTCAGATGGCTTTTGAAGAGCGCGAATGGCTGAGCATCTCCTCCAAAGCCCACATCGTCGACATCTGCGCCCTCGCCTATCCCAGGCTCAACAAGATCATCCGCTGGGCCTACCTCAAGGCGATCAACCATATGCCTAAGTTCTGGAAACGAGTATTTGATAGGTTCGATGCAGGCATGGAGAAATGGCTTAAGTGCCTGAGTGGAGTCGAAGTTTGTTTGAAGCGCGAAATCGATGCCTTCGGACCGGATGCTGTGGTCTCCACGTTCCCTTTTTACAACCAGATGATCGACCGCCTTTATGCGACGCCGGACAAAGTTCCCTTCAAGCGCTTCATCGTCGTGACCGACTCGATTTGCATCAATTCGATCTGGGCGCGCGGCACCTGCGATTTTTTTATCGTGCCGAATCGTCCCACCTTGGAAGCGTTGAAAGTTCACGGCGTTCCAATGAGCAGCATTCTTGATCTCGGCTTCCCGGTCTCGTTAAAGTTCGCCAACTGTCAGATCCCACGCAATACGCCTCCTCCATGGCATATCCTCTACATGCCGGGGGGGCCGTGGAACAAGATCGAAGAAAATGTCCGTCAGCTCTCTACGTTGCCGAATGTCGAATTGACCTTAGCCGCCGGAAAAGATGTGGCGATGCTTGCTTCCTTGAACCGCCTTATCGCGCAAATATCCTCACCGGCTACGGTGATCGGTTGGGTTGAAGATATGCCTGAGCGGCTCTTGCGCCAACACCTCGTTATCGGCAAAGCGGGGGGCGCCATTGTGCAGGAGACGATTGCTGCGGGCTGTCCTATGATTGTCAGCCAAGTGGTTCCCGGACAGGAGGAGGGCAATGTCTCGCTGATCTTGCAGCAAGGCGTAGGCGCCGTCGCAGAAGAACCTGAACAACTTAAAGCCCTCTTATTGCGCGCTATGCAGAACGAGGGAGCGCTCTGGAGAACATGGAAGAGCAACTTGCTCGCAATCCAGCGCCCTCTCGCTGCACAGACGATCGCACGCTTTGTCTTGGGGCGCCTCAATACTAAAGCCTGACGCGTGATGATGAGAGCTTTCCTATTCTCGTTATTGATCCTCGCAGGATGTGCGCCTTCCTCTTCGCAGGAGTTCCGCCAAGAAGGAGAGGCTCTATGCCGCAGTCTGTCCAAGGACCTGCAGAAGGTCGAAACGCGCGAAGATCTCATCAAAATAGCCCCCCTTTTAAAGAAGCGCTTCCTACAATTTTCCGAACTTATGATGGAAGCGCGCGCTTTCGAGCGCGAGCACGCAGGGGAAGCCATGCCGGAAGATCATGGAGATTTGCTAGCAAGCGAGGCTCTGATGGAAGAGATGAAGAGGATCTATACAATTGAAGGGGCGCGCAAAATCGTCGAGGACGCTCAGCGCGAAGCGCTCATTGCTCTGGATGCCTATCTAAAAAAAATGGAGCAAACCACTCTTCAAAGTGCGCCTTGTGATTTTGGAGATGCTCGCGGTCGGTGAGCTGATGGACGCGCAAGGGGACGGCTGTGAGATAACCTTGTCTAAGTAACTCAACATCGCTTTCAGGATGTTCGTCGTGGTCGTGTTGGTCGCCGCCTAGCCAGTAATAGCTATGGCCGGAAGGATGGACTCTTTTTTCGGGAATACCTCTCCAGTAGCTTTGCCCTTGTTCTGCCATACGTATGCCGCGTATGGGTCCGTTCTGGCCTGGAAAGGTGACGTTGAGCAGCGAGCCGGTTGCAAGGGGATGTTCCATAAGATAGTGGACAAGGGGAAAAATAAAAGGCTCTGCGCGCGCGAATTGAGGAGCGTCGAAATCGCACGAAAATGCAATGCCGGGAATGTTGCGGAGCGCGCCTTCGATGACACCACCGACCGTGCCACTGTAAAGGACATTGCGTCCGGCGTTGGAGCCGCGGTTGATGCCGGAGACAATCATATCAGGTGGATCAGAAACAAGGATTTGCAAAGCCAATTTGATGCAGTCGACCGGGGTGCCGTCGACTTGGTAGGCGGGGGTGGTATTCGTCCCAGTATCCGTCCAGGGCACTTGCGTGATATGCAAAGGGCGCAGTGTCGTAATACTTAAGCCTTTTCCTGATTCATCAAGCGCAGGGGCGATGATCGTGACGTCAGCGTGATCGGCGAGCGCTCGCCATAGGCTGAAGAGTCCCGGCGCTGCAATGCCATCGTCGTTGGTAAGGATGAGTTTAGGGCGTCTTGACGTCATAATAATCCTCAGGTAGGTGCGGTTTCATGTGTTTTTACAAGGATGCGCGACTGCAGCAAACGAGAGACGGTGATGATCATGAGAAAACTTGAGATAAAACCAGGCAAGAGGGGAGGTATTGTTTGCGCAAATACCTCAATCGGCAGGTGAGGCCAAACTCCGGCGACGATGCCGCCTGTCAGAATGCCGGCCCACGCGCCATAGCGGTTGATTGTACGCGAATAAAGCGAGAGGATGACGAGCGGTCCGAAGGCCGAGCCGAGTCCCGACCATGCATAGAGGACGAGCCCGTAAATCGAACTAGACGTAGTGAAGGCGATGAGGAAGGCTACCACGCCGACGGCAATCACGCCCACCCTTGAGACGAGGAGCAGTTCATCGGAACTCGCATCTTTACGGAAGAGTCGCTTATAAAAATCCTCCGTGATGCTCGAGGAGAGTACGAGTACTTGTGAACTCATAGCATTGATCGTGGCGGCCAAGACGGCGCAGAGGAAGAGGCCGATGACGAAGGGATGGAAATTTTTGCGGACCATTTCGATGAAGATCTGTTCGCTGTCGGCGGGGCCTCCTTGTTGGAAAACTCCGATCCCCACCAAACCGACAAGAGTCGCAGCGGCAAGTGAAGTAACCATCCAGCTCATTCCGATCCACTTGGATTTTCCCATCTCGCTTACTTTACGGATTCCCATGAATTTGGTGACAATGTGGGGCTGTCCAAAGTAGCCGAGTCCCCATCCCATGGCGACTGTAAGAATGTGGAAAATCGTCTTGGGTTGCAAGTCGGGGATGGGGGCCATTGAAAGATGTTTGGCTTGCATGACGGCTGTTAGGCTCTCCCAACCGCCGATCTTCGGCAAGATCCATAAGGGGACGAAAATGATGACACACATCAAGAACATCCCTTGGAACAGATCGATCCACGCCAAGGTCGTGTAACCGCCGATGAACACGTAGGGAATGACGATGAGGATGCCGACGATAATGCCCCAATGTTGCGGAACATCGAAAAGCGTGTTGAGCAAAAGACTCAGTCCGACCAGCCCTGCCGAGATGTAAATTGTATAGAAGATAAGCGCCATCACGGCTGTAAAGACACGGATACATCCCGTCGTATCGAGGAGGCGGTTTTCGAAGAATGAGGAGAAGGTCATGCTATCGTACTGTTCTGTCGCGACGCGGATTTTGGGCGCAACGAGTTGCCAGTTGAGATACATGAAGACGATCAGCCCGATCGCTGTCCAAATATCGATAAGCCCTGAGGCGTAGATAACCGCAGGATAACCCATGAAGAGCCAGCTGCTCATATCGCTGGCATGGGCTGCAAGCGCCGTCAGCCAGTAGTTCAAGCCGCGCCCTCCGATGATGAAATCCGATGCGGTAAGCTGGCGCCTTCGGTAGATCGACAAGAACCCGATTCCCATCAGGACGGCAAAATAGATCGCGATCGCAGTAAATTCCCAGATGTACATGTGATGCTCAAGTAATGATCATAAAATTTTAAAGTATACCGGCCTATTTTCTCAACAACGAAGAGCAGCAATGGTTTCACTACGGTAATAAAGCTTTCTTCGAGCCGTATTCCAAAGAAGCTTTCGCTAGGTTTTCCCGAGCGTTGGGAAAAATACGCTCCACCTCTGCCAGCATTTTCTCGGTCTGCCTCCTCAACGAATTTTGCCCTACAGGGCATTGGCAGGTGACGCGGGCGAATCCATGCAGCCTGGCGAACTCGCGTATTTCTTCCTCGGCGATATAGATAAGAGGGCGGATGATGGTGACCCCGTAGTCCACCATCGGCACTTGGGGCAGGTTGGCAGAGAACTCTGCCTTGTGCAAGAGGTTCATGAGAAGCGTCTGGATGCTGTCGTCGCGGTGATGGCCAAAGGCCACCGTCGTCGCTCCGACGCTCTTGGCGGTTTCAAAAATCAGCCGACGCCTCTCGCGCGAGCAGCTATAGCATCGAAGCGTTTCCAATTTTTGCGTCGAAGGGCGAGTCAAAAGAGGCACATCCAGCGCTCTGCAGACACCCGACAAAATGCCGCCGCCGATCCCAGCCCCGCAAGAGAACTCTCCCCCGACATGGATCGCATAGAGCTCGCACGCGGGAAACCCCTTGCCAAGGATTGCCTTGAGCAGGAAGAGCAGCGCCAGACTGTCTTTGCCCCCACTTAGGGCGATAGCCAGTTTGTCCACCCCTTCCAGGAGCTTAAAGTCGTAGAGCGCCTTTCGGCACATACTTTCCAACCTGCGGCCCAATCTGGTCCAGGGCGGTCTTGCAATCGGATAAAAAATTTGCATGAAAAAATAGCTTTAAATTGAATAGATTTTAATTGTAATTTAGTTTAAAATCTATTCATTTTTTTGAGACACAGGCTCGCTATGCACAAACCCAGTCGCAATGATCCCTGCCCCTGCGGTTCAGGGAAGAAGTACAAGAAATGCTGCGAATCGAAAAAGGCAGAGCCGCGAAAATTCACCGCCCAAGTCCTCTCCGCCAGCACATCCACCGACAAAATTCAAGGCGTCTCCCGTCTCCTGCAACAGCCCGCACCACCTCCTCCACCGGAAAACAATTCTTGAGAGGAAAAACAATCCTCTGTTATAAACTCTCTCTTCATTAGGCTGGTGTAGCTCAATTGGTAGAGCACCCGACTTGTAATCGGACGGTTGAGGGTTCAATTCCTTTCGCCAGCATTCTTTTCCATTCTTCAGGGGGCGTCGCATAGCGGCAATTGCAAGGGACTGTAAATCCCTCACCTTCGGGTTCCGTCGGTTCGAGTCCGACCGCCCCCAATACGTATTAGGTCTACTATGGCACGCGCTGATGACTTTTCTCAAAAGACGAAAGATGCCCTTGCAAAACGCGCTGGACATCGGTGTTCGAATCTTTATGAATGTGCGAAAAAAACACTCCAGCACTTCGTTACCACGAAGGATGTCAAAGTGTTCCGTGAAGCCTGGGCAAACATCGGCAAGGAGCTAAGCTCATCGAACGGTCTTTGGCCCTTTTCATAAGACTTTAACGTGCCTGCTTTGCCGGTTCTTGAAAGGGCGAAGCCTTTGGATACGTCCCGCCACAAAAAACAATCTCTTCCCATCAGATTATAGGTTCACTCAATGGTTAAAAAGAAAAAGACTCTCAGCCTCATTCCCTCAACTTATGCGGAAACTCTTAACTCCCTCAAAGAGCGTATACGCACCGCTCAAATAAAAGCTTCGCTTAGTGCCAATGAGAAGTTGCTGGAACTTTATTGGGATATTGGAAAAACAATTGTTGAAAAGCAACAAGAGGAAGGCTGGGGCTCCAAAGTGATAGAGCGTATGGCCAAAGATTTAAAAGCGGCTTTCCCAAGGATGACCGGATTGTCACTTCGTAACATGCTCTATATGAAACAGTTCTTTGAAGCCTACCCGGATCTTGCAATTACGCAACAGCCCGTTGCGAAAATTCCATGGGGGCATAATGTCATACTCTTGGACCGAATCAAAGATGTTAAAAAACGCCTGTGGTATGCCCATAAAACCATAGAAAATGGTTGGTCGCGAGATGTCTTGGAAACGTGGATGGACTCAGACTTATACAGCCGTCAGGGAAAGGCGATTACTAATTTCAAGTCAACAATGCCAAAAGCTCAGTCTGACCTTGCCAATGAGATGCTCAAGGATCCTTATCATTTTGATTTCTTGCCGATGCCTGCAGATGCTGATGAAAGGGCCATCGAAGAGGGGTTAGTTGCGCATATGCAGAAGCTGCTGACTGAGTTGGGTATTGGATTTGCATTTATTGGTCGTCAATATAAGGTAGAAGTGGATGGAGAGGATTTTTTAATAGACTTGCTGTTTTACCATTATAAACTAAGGCGTTTCATAGTCGTAGAGCTAAAAAATACAGCATTTAAACCCGAATACGCAGGCAAGATGGCATTTTATTTGGCAGCAGTTAATGCGACGCTAAAGCATCCTGATGATGAACCAGCCATTGGGATGATCCTTTGCAGGAGTGGGAAGCGACTTGTTATAGAATACGCCTTGTCAGAGAGCAAGAAGTCGATAGGAGTTGCTACTTATAAGACCCGGCTTGTCGAATCATTACCAAAAGATTTGCAGGAGAACCTGCCTTCAATTGCGCAGATTGAAGCAGAGTTATCAACTATTCAGCGGGTGAATGTCGCCCCCTAGAAATTGCTCGGAAATTAGATTGAGAGAAAGGATATGGATCCGAATTTAAGATGAGGAGAAGATGGAAGACTACGCTGTGCCGATTGCTATACAATCGGAACTTGGAGACAGAGCGAATGCATTTAATAGAAAGGTGCTTTCCAAGGCTCGATACAGATATTGCCCGGATGCGCGAGGTAAATTTATCTATCTAGGTAGACTGTGGCCTGACGGATCGTCCCAAAGGTTGGGCCGACTAACCTACGAAGGTGATCTGGAAAATATGGAGTTCGTTATTTTCAAGTTCAGATCTGGGAAATATGATCCAAAAGTGCGATCGTTTCCAGGATACCAACATCTAGACGGAACTATCGAGGGTGCTTTGAAGGCGCTGACCGAAGCCTTTCCTTAAGGGACGCAGATGGGA
>Ga0207020_1004_pt2 | contig 38575 bp, 45 predicted proteins | sample Alteio_BWMinCont_48_FD_153500 | JGI IMG/M metagenome (GOLD analysis project Ga0207020, IMG submission 153500) | Enriched cells from forest soil in Barre Woods Harvard Forest LTER site, Petersham, Massachusetts, United States -... | ecosystem: Environmental > Terrestrial > Soil > Temperate forest >... | reverse complement strand
CCGGTAGTACCCGTAGTACCAGTTGTTCCGGAGGTACCGGTTTCTCCTGTAGTTCCTGTAGAACCAGTTGAACCGCTTGCTCCAGTGGTGCCTGTTGCACCGGTTATTCCAGTGCTACCTGTATACCCGGTTGTACCAGTTGTTCCTGTAGAACCAGTTGAACCACTTGTGCCGGTTGTACCTGTAGTACCAGTGGTGCCTGTATACCCGGTAGTACCAGTAGATCCAGTTGTACCTGCAGCTCCTACATTTCCGGTAGATCCAGTGGTGCCTGTTGCACCGGTTGTTCCAGCAGCACCTGTAGAACCAGTTGAACCGGTTGTACCGGTGGTACCTGTACATCCGGTAGTACCCGTAGTACCAGTTGTTCCGGAGGTACCGGTTTCTCCTGTAGTTCCTGTAGAACCAGTTGAACCGCTTGCTCCAGTGGTGCCTGTTGCACCGGTTATTCCAGTGCTACCTGTATACCCGGTTGTACCAGTTGTTCCTGTAGAACCAGTTGAACCACTTGTGCCGGTTGTACCTGTAGTACCAGTGGTGCCTGTATACCCGGTAGTACCAGTAGATCCAGTTGTACCTGCAGCTCCTACATTTCCGGTAGATCCAGTGGTGCCTGTTGCACCGGTTGTTCCAGCAGCACCTGTAGAACCAGTTGAACCGGTTGTACCGGTGGTACCTGTACATCCGGTAGTACCCGTAGTACCAGTAGTGCCGGTTGTACCAGCAGCTCCTACATTTCCGGTAGATCCAGTGGTGCCTGTTGCACCGGTTATTCCAGTGCTACCTGTATACCCAGTTGCACCGGTTGTTCCAGTAGTACCAGTTGAACCAGTAGTACCGGTGGTACCTGTATTGCCAGTGTAGCCGGTTGCGCCTGTTGCACCGCTTGTTCCAGTGCCACCCGTATACCCGGTTGTTCCAGTAGTTCCCGTAGAACCAGTTGAACCGCTTGTGCCGGTGGTACCTGTAGTGCCAGAGGCACCTGTACATCCGGTAGTACCAGTAGATCCAGTGGTGCCAGTAGCACCGGTTGTTCCTGTAGCGCCAGTAGTGCCCGTACTTCCACTAGTGCCGGTAGTACCTGATGTACCAGTAACTCCCGTGCAGCCAGTAGTACCGGTGGCACCAGTTTTTCCAACTCCTGTTGAACCGGTAGTACCAGTTGCCGCTGCTATTCCTGTAGCTCCCGTTGCACCAGTTGTTCCTGCAGTTCCTGTACTACCAGTTACGCCTATACTCCCGTTAATACCGGGTACTCCCGTACTACCAGTTATTCCTGTTGCTCCTTTTATACCAACTATTCCAGAGAGTCCTGTAGTACAGAGTGAAGCGAGTGGGCCGGTAAGATTAATAGTTACAGTATCAGTTTCTGAAGTAATACTAATGCAGTCGCCGCCCAATAAAGACTTAAATTCAAGAAAACTATTACAAGGTACGTTAACTTTATCTTTAAAAATTCCTACACCAGTGCCAACGTTGACAGCATTTGAGATGTTTTTTCCTTTGGTTTCCTCTTTTGTTACATCTGTTTCAGCGCTGCTACTAAATGGGGTAAATATAAAAATCGCTATAAACAATGAGACTAATTTTTGTGTCATTACTTATTCTTTCTTTTTTTAGAAATTTGCTTTTTAGCAAAAGGTTATGAAAGTTGTTCAATAATAATGGAAGCATTTGTGTTTGCCGCGGTACCTCCAGCCGGAGGTTCGGCAGGCACAGATTGAAGTGTAGCTGCAGCGGCTGAGGTATGATTGCGCAGGGTAAGAATATCACCAGCGGCAACATCAGTAACTATGGCCATTCCCATATTTTGTTGTGTGCCCGCACCAGAACCGTATACCGTTCCACCAACCAGACCGCCATTTATAAAAAGTGCGAATTGATTAGGTTCAACGGCTGATACGGAGAACTGAATTTTATACGTACCTGCATTAACAATTGTAATCATTGAGCTTCCAGGAGTATGCAGAAAGCCAGCGGTTATCGGGCCATTAGAATCAAAAAGAATATCAGCCTCTACAGCTACTGCGTAACCAGTCAAATTATAAATATATGCATATTCTGAAACGCCTCCCGCGGGACCTGTTGCGCCAGTTGCACCAGCTGCTCCTGTAGCTCCTATGCCTCCGGTAGCACCAGTTGCACCTGCTGTGCCGGTAGAGCCTGTAACTCCAGTTGCACCAGTTGTGCCAGTTGTACCAGCAAAACCTGTAGTACCCGTGGTACCAGGAAGACCGGTTGTGCCGGTTGTGCCAGAACCTGTATATCCAGTAGAGCCTGTAACTCCAGTTGTACCAGTGGTCCCTGTGCAACAAGGACCCGTTGCTCCAGTTGTACCAGTTATCCCTGTTGATCCTGTAATTCCTGTGCATCCAGTTCTACCAGTAGTTCCTGTTGCACCTGTACTACCAGTAATACCCGTTAAACCTGTTTGGCCAGTACACCCGGTAGTACCGGTTACACCAGTTGTAGCCGTACTACCCGTAGTGCCAGTTGGTCCATTATTTCCAGCAGACCCTGTGCTTCCAGTGGTTCCTGCAATTCCTATGTTTCCCGTAGTGCCAGTTGTGCCAGCAATACCTGTTGTTCCTGTAGTACCTGCCACTCCCGCATTTCCTGTAGTACCAGTTGTACCAGTTACTCCTGAGGTTCCTGTAGTACCAGTTGTGCCGGTTGTTCCCGCAGCACCAGTAGTACCTGTAACACCTGTAGTACCAAATCCTGTAGAACCTGTTACACCAGTAATACCCGTAGGAAGTCCTGAAGCACAAAACTGTGCAAGTGGACCAGTAAGACCAATAGTTACGGTATCTGTTTGTGCAGAAACAGTAACACAGTTATCACTTAATAAAGTCTTAAATTCAAGAGTAGTACAAGCAATCGTATCTTTAAAAATTCCTACGCCGGTGCCAACGTTGACAGCATTAGTTATTTTTGTTTTTCGAGTGTCTGCGGTTGTTATTTCGACATACGTTTCTATTTCAGACTTTACTGGCACTAATACAGAAAACAAAATAAACAGAAAGACCAATTTACGCATTATTACTACTCCTTTAGACGAAGACAAAATAAAATCATCACTACAATTTTTTGTATAAAGATCTACTACGTTTAGGGCACTTTATCAAATAAAAGAAAAAGAGACCGGTGAATCTTCACCGGTCTCTTTTGGTAAATTGCTAAGCGAGTTGCTTATGCAAGCAGTTCGATATAAATTGCAGCATTTGTGTTTACTTGTATGCCTCCAGCCAAAGTCTGAAGGATGACATCATTTAAAGTAGGATTTGTTGTGCTGTGATTGCGCAAAGTTAGAATATCACCAGATCCAACAGTAACTATAACCATACCTGTGTTTTGCTGTGTACCAGCACCTGAACCATAGTTAGATCCAGGAACTCCTGCGGCAGGAAGCCCATTTATAAAGAGTGCGAATTGATCTTGGCTTACGCCAGATGCAGAGAAGTAGATTGCATAAGTACCAGCATTGTTAATTGTAATACCAGCCGCTCCAAGACCATGTGTGAAATCACCAGGAGACATAGGGCCGTTAGTATCAAAAGTAACATCGTCTTCTATAGCCACTGTTTGAGGGCCCAAGTTATAAATGAACGCATATCTTGCGATAGCAGCAGGGCCTTGTGCGCCAGTTGTGCCTGTTACGCCAGCAGCGCCGTTTGCACCAGCAGGACCTTGTGCGCCATTTGCACCAGCAGGACCTTGTGCGCCCGTTGTGCCGGTTGTGCCCGTTGCGCCAGTGGAGCCGGTAGTACCAGTTGTGCCGGTAGCTCCCGTTGCTCCAAACCCAGTACCTGAGCCTGTCACACCTTGTTGCCCCGTTGCCCCGGTTGCACCAGTTACACCTGTGTTACCTGCGGCACCAGTAGTACCAGTTATGCCAGGAGCGCCAGTTACGGCAACACCTGTTAAACCAGTTGGACCTTGAGAACCGGTTATACCTTGTGCGCCTGTCACACCTGAGATGCCAGTAGCACCAGTTAGGCCAGGTGTTCCAAACCCAGTTGCACCTGTAGCGCCAGTTATTCCAGTGAGTCCCGCTGCGCAAAGAGCAGCAAGTGCACCAGTAAGGCTAATAGTCACCGTATCAATTTGTGAACTGATAGTAATACAATCACTACCCAATAACGTTTTGAATTCAAGAAAACCGCTACAACAATCATCATTGATTCTGTCTTTAAAAATTCCAACACCGTTACCAATGTTTACGGCGTCAGTAACAGGGACTCTTGTCGCTGCTGCTTTGCTCGGTTTTGTAACTGCACTGATTGGCGTAAAGGCAGAAAGAAAAATAAATAATAGGATCATTTTTTGCGTCATCACTACTCCTTTAGGCAAGTTGTCTAATAAGAAGTGCAGCATTTACGTTTGTTGCAGTACCGCCGGCTGGTGTTTGCAGTGTGAGCGCAGAAGCAGATGTATGATTGCGCAGTGTAAGGACATCACCAGCGTTAACGGTAACTATAGCAAACCCTGTATTTTGTTGCGTACCAGCGCCAGAACCATATATAGCACCTGCAATTGGAGCTGCATTAATAAAGAGTGCCCATTGAGAAGCTTCAAGCACAGATGCAGAGAAGAAGATGGCATAAGTGCCAGCATTAACAATAGTGATAGTTTCGTTTAAGCCACCTTTGACGAAGTCGCCAACTGTGCTAGGACCATCAGTATCAAAAGGAACTGCAGCTTCTAATGCAACTGTGCCGACAATAGTTAAATTATAAAAATATGCAAATCTTACTGAGCTAGCTGAACCTGGAAGACCGGTAGCGCCAGTTACGCCAGGTGTGCCGATACCTGTAGCACCAACGGCGCCAGTTGCACCAGTTGCACCTTGTGGACCAGTTGCACCCGTTGTGCCAGTTATACCGATGTTACCTGTAGCGCCAGTAGTACCAGTTACGCCAGTAGATCCTGTTACCCCAGATCCTGTGGCGCCAGTTGGACCTTGTGAGCCTGCTGCGCCAGTAGATCCAGTTACGCCTACGCTACCTGCAGCGCCAGTAGTACCAGTTATGCCAGTAGATCCAGTTACACCAAATCCTGTTGAGCCAGTTGGGCCTTGTGCGCCAGCAGCGCCAGTAGCACCAGTTACACCTGCTGTGCCGGTAGTACCAGTTGCGCCAATTGTCCCCACACCAGTTGCTCCAGTTGCACCTGTAGCACAAGTTATTCCAGTAAGTCCCGATGCACAAATAGCAGCAAGTACACCAGTAACGCTAATTGTTACCGTATCATCTTGTGCCGTAATATCGATACAATCACCACCCAATAACGTTTTGAATTCAAGAATACCGTTATTGCAACCCAAATTAAGGATGTCCTTAAAAATTCCTATGCCATCACCAACGTTTTCGGCGTCTTTTACAAGAAATTTTGTTTGATCAGCCTTGACAAGCGCTTTCCCAGCGCCATTAACCGGTGCTATCGCAGAAAGCAAAATAAATAGTGCTATCAATTTTTGACTCATTACCTACTCCTCTTAGGTTAAATTAAAATATTCTCCCCTATCGTTCATACAACAATTGAGCCTCACGGGTCAATAAAGCGGTTGGTAAGTAGTTACGAAAAAAATTTTTATTTGATCAACAGACCAATAAGTAAATTATTAGAAAAAACTAAAAAAACGCTTAACGAAAGCATTCGAAGCCCATTTGAGGCATTTATATTTTTAGCAGGCATGTCTGTAATGTGTAATTTTCGGACATGCAATGCAGGGTGCTTTTTAAAGAAGGGTACGGTAAAATAGTGTGGCCTAAAAAACGTAATGGCGTTTCAGTTGTTAATTTTTTAGGGTAAAAAAACACAAACGAGGTTGCGCAATGTTGACTTTTTATAAAAGGGGTCTTGCATTTAGCCGTCACCGCCAAATTGTGCGGAACAAGCGAAATCTGTTCGTGTTTGTGAATAATAAGCAAAAAATTAAAAACTCCAAAACATAACGACCGATAACTTTTCTATTATGTTAAATCCCTACCCCCCACTTAACTTTAAGGAAAACATTTATGGCAAAGTTACAAAAACTTGTCCTTCTAAAAAAACAACAGAACATTATAGTTGTTATCACAAAAGCGTTGTAAAAACGTAAAAAAATGGCATTCTTGTCTTGCTGAAATACTAACAGTTAAATTTTATCCAGAAAGGTCATATCATGAAAAGAGCACTATTTTCATTTGCGCTACTTACACTATTTGTCAGCCATACATCTTTTGGCGCGGCGACCTCTGCAACAGCTGCTCCAAAAAAACCTTCAATGAACATGTGCGGTGATAATAATGGTAAAAATACTGTCTGGCGTGTTGCGAGACCTGACAGGTACAGAGGTCTTGAAATACCTAATTCCGCAACCATATCAGATGCGCAAAAATGCATCGCAGCACATTTTACAGAACTTACGGATACACCTTTTAACCTCTATCCTTTACAACCTCTCTACGAAATGCCTGGTCCACATGGTACAACAATAAAATCATTCAATCGCCTTCCTCTTTTTAATAAACCTTTAACAACGCTCACTGATGCAGATCCTCAAGTTGGTATTGGCGCATACACTGACGATGAAGTTAAAAAAACCGAAGAACGATGGGCTGCTCAATGGGCAAGCCAAGAAACAGCTACCGCAGCAGCCTCAACAGCTACCGCAGCAGCCTCAACAGCTACCGCAGCAACCTCAACAGCTACCGCAGCAACCTCAACAGCTACCGCAGCAACCTCAACAGCTACCGCAGCAACCTCAACAGCTACCGCAGCAACCACCGTTACTGCAAAAAAATAATCGCATAGTCTGTTAAAAGAGAACATCATGAAAAGAACACTATTTTCACTTGCACTACTTATGCTGTTTGCAAGCGACACATCTTTTGGCGCTGGGGCAAACGGAGCAACACACACGTCTACAGCAAGTAAAAAAGTTGCCACATCGGACACAACCACCGTAACTTCTGCTGCTCATGCTTTAACTCCCGCCCATGTTCAAAGAATAGCAGCCCATAGACTTGCCGATGAAGAACTTGAAAACGACAATGATGAACTAAGTACCGTAATAAAAGTTACAATAATTCCTCGGGCAGCAGTAACACAGCAACTCCATAAATAGCCCCTAGGCTATCTAGCCCTTAAGGTTACATTATGAAAAGAACAATATCACTTATCTTACTTACATTATCTGTAGGTAATATCTCTTTTGGTGCGGCGACACATGCGGCAGGCCAGGTAGATCAAAAATCTGCGGCCGCAGCTGTTACAACAAAAGCTAGAGGGCCCTTAATAAAAGCACGCCGTAAAGGAGCTGCTAATCGTACAAAAGCAGCTGCACCTTGTGCAATAGTCATACAAACTCACGCAGACCAAAAATTTGCAGCAGCCGCCACGGTCGCCGCAACATCTCCTAAAATCCTCAAACGCAGAGTAAATCAAGAAAAAAACACTCACGGCTTTAAGAGCCACAGAACAGATGCTCGCCAAAACGCAACTGCATCATCAGCTCGCGCTCGCACACAACATTTGTCTTGCGTAGCAGCTGCAAGCCCTGCTTCGGCCTCAACTACGCCAATTATTATTGACTGGCGTGTCTACACATATGTACCTGATAGCACAATAATGCGCAGCGTTGAAATACCTGAAACAGCTTCCATTGCCCAAGCAAAGGAACTTGTTAGAACACGTTTTCCAGAACTGAATGGGCAACCATTCGATTTGTATGCAGGAGAACACGCATATTACGAGCTTGATGGGACAAAATCAACTAATAGAATACCTGTGGTAGAAAACGGTATTTTAACAGAACTTATCGACGAGGATCCCGAAACAGGAATCTACGCTTTAACTCTCACACAGGCTCAACAAATAATAGCAAAAAATGAAGCCGCTCGGCGTGCAACTGATGCAGAACTCGGCACCGCAATGGCTCGCGTTGCAATCATCCCGGCCACTGCAAATGTAGCATCAGCCTCTACAGCAATAGCCAATCTCACAATAACTATTCCTGAAAATCCAACGACTCCCACTTTAAGAACTACTCCAGCAGCACCCCGAGCAGCTTCTACCGCAAGCAACAGTGGAACTGTTGCTACTGATAAAGCTAAGATGCTACTGTCCTAACATTAGAATTCTTAATTTTAGGAGTTACCATGGCACGTTATAGTAAAAAGAGCCAAGAACAGATCAAAGAAACAATGCATAAATTTAAGGAAGGCAAACTCAAAAGTGGTAAATCAAAAAAGAAAGTTACAAGCCGCAAACAAGCAGTTGCGATAGGATTGTCTGAAGCTCGCAAGAAGGGCGCTAAAGTACCAACACCATTTAAGAAAAAAAGCCGACCGAAAAAAACAACAAAAGAATAAAGTTTTGCGTAAAAACTACTTTCTATTTTTCAGCCACTGCTTTTTAGTCAATCGATACAAGACATGGGGCAACTCTTTATAGACAATATCTTTTTCATACACAAAACCCACTTTTTGCATAACTCTTTCCGATCCCTTATTACTCGGCATCGTAAAGCAGACTAAATTCGTAATACCAAGTTGGGTAAAAGCAACCTCAACCAACTTTTTCCCAATCTCGGTGGCCAGCCCTTTATTCCAAAATTCTGGCATGAGTGCATACGCAAGTTCAATTTCATTCACCCCATTTAATTCAAGCTTGCGTAGTCCGGCACGGCCGACAAAGTTGCCTGCAAGATCTCGCCATATCCACAAACCGAACCCATGCTTTTTCCAGTGTGCAAGATTGTGCGTCAAAAGCCCTTGCGTTTGTAACGGCGTTCGCACACCACCCAAAGTTGCCATAACGGCAGGGGAGTTGTGCATTTGTTGCAAAAGATCAAAATGTTCTTGTTGAAGTGGATAGCCGATAAGGCGTTGTGTTTTTAGCATCATGACAATTTGAAATAATCCTCGTTTTGCATTTGTTCCAAAATAGAATTACACTCTATTATTATCTATTCTACCATGAAAGAAACTAATGAATAAGCGTTGTCTATTCTTTTTTGCTATTATTCCTTTAAATTGTATCTCTTTAACCTCACTCTATGGTGATCAGCCAATGCAACCAATAAAAACTTTTGCCAGCGACAACTATTCTGGTGCCCATCCGGCAATTATCCAAGCGCTCATGGATGCTAACCAAGGCCACGTGAAAGCTTATGGTGATGATCCATATACCGCTCGCGCAATCACAAAATTTAAAGAACATTTTGGTCAAAATATCGATGTATACTTTGTATGTAATGGAACTGCGGCCAATATTCTTGGCCTCAGAACAATAACTGAATCATTCCAAGCTGTTATCTGCGCACAAACAGCGCACATCAACACCTCTGAATGCGGCGGGCTGGAAAATTTTGTTGGCTGCAAGCTCTTTTTAGTGCCAACCACCGATGGTAAAATAACGGTTGATGGCATTAAAGCTCACCTACAATGCGTAGGCGATCTGCATCAAGCGCAACCAAAGGTAATTTCCATCACACAAGTTACTGAATATGGCACCATTTACACACTGCAAGAGATCAAAGCAATTGCCGCTTTCGCGCATGCAAACAATTTATATCTGCATATGGATGGCGCTCGGCTTGCTAATGCAGCCGCTTCACTAGGCTGTACGCTTAAACAACTGACTGTAGATGTTGGGGTTGATGTACTTTCCTTTGGCGGCACCAAAAATGGCGGCATGTTTGGTGATGCAGTCATTTTCTTTAGTTCTGAACTTTCTACACAATTCAAATATATTCGTAAAGGGGGCATGCAGTTAACTTCCAAAATGCGCTTTATCGCAGTGCAACTGGAAGCTCTGTTAACCAACGATGTGTGGTTAACGAATGCTAAACATGCTAATCGCATGGCCCAAGTGTTGGTTAAAGAGTTAGAACAGTTTAAAGAAATAACGATTACCCAAAAAACAGAAGCGAATGAAATCTTTGCGGTATTTCCATCACAAATAATCCCCGTACTGCAAGCTCAATATCCTTTTTATGTGTGGGATGAGCCAACCAATGAAATTCGCTTAGTAACTTCATTTGATACAACAGAAGATGATGTTAAGCAGTTTGTGGCGGCGGTTAAGAAATTACTTGAATAGACACAATATGTTTTCAACTACATTTTACCTAACGGAACGCAGTCGAATCCATCAGTCATAATAAAAAAATTATAAACTCTTCTTGAATATGCCGTCATGGATTCGACTGCGCCATGTGATGGCTCCGCTCACCACAGACGGGTCTGGATAATTGCGATGCTGAACCACAATCTGGTCAATGTCTTAGCTCGAACTGACGTTATACACTAAATTTTCACAATCCTAAATCACGTCCCAATAAATAGCACATTTTAAAACAGTGCAGGGTAATATCCGGTGGCGTCAACTTCTTTGCTCCGGTATACACAAGGCCAAGAAATGAGATTTTTAGCCGTTGGGCCGCATCACACACTTCTTGTACATAATGCCGTTTATCATCAACAAAAATAATACGTTTAGGCTGCCAGCCAATAGCCTGAAAAAAAGCTTCTACGCTGTTGCCCTTATCACACCCATTAGAAAATATAATGCCCGATTTAAAGAGGGGCGAATAGCCATTGTGGGTTGAGGAGTTGAGCATCAACCCCGAAAAAGGTGCAAACGATTGGCTCAAATCGATCCCAACGGCTTTAAAAGAATCGATGCACAAATCTGCAACGTTACGCCCAGTAATTCCTTGCCCGTGGCACCCACGAGTGAGTATAATTACCTGTGCTCCCGCATCCTGAAATTTTTTGATTAATGCAGGCGCAGATGGTTCAATCAATGTTGGCTTTACAGCGCGCATAACCCCATAGAACTCATTTTTTTCTACCGCCGTTTTTTCAGTCATATATATCTGTTTCCACTGTTCAATAAAAGCTTTACGGTGTGCAGATTCAATCATATCAATACCCTGTAATAAGGTGTCATCCCTATCAAAGATAATAAGGGTATCTGCATCTAATGTAGGAATTTCTTGTTCAAGCAGCGCCAAGGAATCAACCGTGAGGATTTTGCGGGCCCCCACTTCCTCTTCACTCAACCATTTTTCATGCACATCAAAAACCACTGAGGTAATTATTTGAATGGTGGATTCTCCCTGAAGATTCAGAAAGAATATGCTTAACAAAAGCCATGAATAATTGTGTGAGTTGCACATTATTAATCCTCGTTATAATACATACTTTATAAGATCAGCTCCGAGCATACTATGGTAAGTCAAAATGACAAAGAACCAAGTCTCTCCCCATTGAAGTAAGCCGTGTATTGATCTATGCTCGTAGGAGGCAGGGTGGTAGGAGAAAGTAACGCTGGTAAAATTTGATGTAAGGCCTAAATAATGATGAAAAAACTTTCCGTTGATGTGAGTAATTTCAGAACGATGATTGAAGGTAATTATTTGTACGTCGACAAGACACAGATAATTTATGACCTTTTACAGCTCAAACGGCTGTTTTTTCTCTCCCGGCCACGTCGGTTTGGCAAATCATTGCTTATATCAACGCTATTTGAATTGTTTTCGGGCAATAAGGAACTCTTTAAAGATACTTGGATTGGCAAGAGTGATTATCAATGGCAAGAGCATCCCGTTATTTACTTCGATTTTTCAGAACTTGCAGTGGAAACTTCCACAGAATTCAAAATAGATCTTATTGGAGCACTTGAAAATAGCGCTCAAAGCTATGCCGTTGACATAAGTCATGCATCATCAGTCCAGGCAAAATTATTAACGTTAGTGCGCTCATTGTCAAAAAAGAACAAGGTTGTAATCCTTATTGATGAATACGATGCCCCTTTACTGCACAATCTTGATAATCTGGAAGTGGCCAGAGCCATACAAAAACTACTCAGTCGCTTTTTTGCAACTATAAAAAGTCTCGATGGTAAAGGTCATGTACGTGCTGTTTTTATTACGGGTATTACCAAGTTTTCAAAAACATCCATTTTTTCGGGTATGAATAATCTCAATGATCTTACCATGAAACCTGAAGCTGCTTCATTACTTGGCTACACCAAAGATGAACTTGAAGAGTGCTTTGAGGAATATATTAAAGAGTTTGCACAGCAAAAAAAATTGACGGTAAATGCCCTGCGCAAAGAAATTCAAAACTATTATAATGGGTATCGTTTTTCTGAGCAGGAGCTGAAGGTATATAACCCGTATTCGGTAATACACAGTTTAGATAATAAAAATTTTGCTAACTACTGGTTTGAAACAGGAACGCCATCTTTTCTCATACCATTGGTCAAAAAACAATTTAATAAAATTAAAAACCTTGAAACGATTGAATTAAGTAGCGCTGCCCTTGGTACCTTTGATCTTGAAAGTATTCACATTCTGCCTATTTTGTTTCAAGCTGGATACTTAACTATTCATGATTTTGATGAGAAAACCCGTAAATACCTGCTTGGCTTTCCCAACGTAGAAGTAAGAGACTCTTTTTATAAATATCTGGTAGTCGCACTTACCCAATCATCGGTGACCGATGTTGAACGAGCGCTAGATGATTTTAACCAAGCATTAGCTAAAAACGATATCGAACTCTTTTGTACAACGCTAACCAGTCTCCTTGCTTCCATCCCTTATCAATTGCATGTTGCCCAAGAAGCCTATTACCATTCACTCTTACATTTTTTGACAACGCTCCTTGGCATCGAAAGCGACTCAGAAGTGAGCAGCAGCAGGGGACGCATCGATTTAGTCATCAAAACTAAAAAACGTATTTTCATTTTTGAATTCAAGTTTAAGAGCACCCCAGCCAAGGCACTCGCCCAAATTGTAAAGAATAAGTACTACGAGAAGTATCTGCGATTTAAAAAGCCTATTACGTTGGTTGGCTTGGCATTTAACGTTAAGAGAAAAATGCTTGCGCTGGATTGGGTGGTGCAAGATTACAAAAAGCCGCCTGAAAAGGGTAAAGGTAAGCGAGCATAATCCAATTTTTACACTTCACGCAAAAAAAATCCCCCCGAAAGAGATAATCTCTTGCGGGGGGAAACTATTTAAATAACAGATATTAGATTCTCGGCCCTCGCCCACCCAGTAATCGCATAACAAGCGAAACGATAAACAAGACAAGGAAAATACCAAACAGAATGCGCGCAATATCCATCGAAACTATTTCAACACCAGGGACATTCAATACTCCTGCAACTACCGCAAGAATAAAAAATATTATCACCCATCTTAACATATCCATGAGAACTCCTTATGCCCCAACTCCGCTTCGCTACGTCGGGGACCCCGTAAAAACGCGAAACCGAAAAAATGCATCTACAATTCAAAACTCTTACTTCAAAAACTCATCAATCTTGCGCTCCGGCGCCTGCTGGATACGATTAATATTGTGCGCATAAATCAAGGTAGTGTTAATATCCGCATGCCGCGCCATAGTACGCGCTTCTTGTGCGGTAGCGCCTGCAAGCAAACTCAAGGTAATCGCTGTGTGGCGCAAACTATGCGCGGTTAGGCGTGCGTCATCAATATCAATAGCACGCAACCGATTTTTAACAATGCGAGAAATGGAACGGGTAGTTAACGATTTGCCATAATTTTTTGTGCAGTGAGAAGCGAATAATGAATCATTATTTTTAAGCGTCTTGCGTGCCGCTAGATATTCTTTAATCGGTTGCTGGGCATTGAAGGTGAGTACTACAAAATCATCTTTGCTATCATGCCCTTTACCCTGAATCATTAAAATAGGGCAACCTGCTTGTTGCGTAAGATCTGCTTTGGTAGTCCGTACCACTTCAATAGTGCGCAGCCCTGTACGAATCATTAGATTTAATATCGCATAATCCCGTTTACCTGTCAGTGTTGAACGATCAATAGAATCAAGCAGCAATTTAATTTGATCAAGGGTTAAAATATCTTTTTTAAAACCGGGTTTACGCTTGGGCCCCTTAATTCCTTGGGCAACATTAGGATACTTCTTGCAGGCCTCAAGCCATTGGAAAAACCGCCGAATGGCGGTCAAATAACCGCTGATGGTAAGTGCAGCGAGTTGTTTTTCTTCTCTGAGCAACGTACGATATTCAATAATATCTTCCCGCTCGGGAGCTGAACAGTTTTTAGCTAAACACCACCGCAGAAATTCACGCAGCTGGCGCCTGTATGTTTCTTTGGATGATTCGCGAATATCAAGAGACTGGAGAAATGCCTGTAAATACGTTTCTAGTTGGGCGCTGTGTGCGCTGACTAGTGCTTGCATTCTACTCCCTTATCTCGTTACAACAACTACTCTGATTTTTAAATCAGTCTAGCTCATTTTTTGTCAACAGAACAAGCATTATTGATTCTTGAGATAATAAAAATAAGTCTACGAATCATTAGATCATTTCTTGCAAGCGAGACAAGCCTTTTTGTTTGCTTTTTTCAAAAGCTATTTTGAATATACAGATAGTTATTGCAAGATAGGCACTATTTAACACAAGACTGGTAAGGAGCAATGATGCATCAAGGGAACCGGTTAAAAGGTAAACACGGATTGCTTTTGCAGCATAAGCAGTCGGTAAACAATAGGCAACTGCTTGACCCCAAGCTGGCAACATTTCAATGGGACAAAAAATACCGCTTACTGGCGCAAATAACCAACCCATTACCCAACAAAGCATTTGTAGACGTTGCCCATAGTAAATAATAAAGGAACCACTCAAAAAACCCATCCACCAACCAGAAAGCACAAATAACAGAATGCACGGCACTAACGCTAAACCCATTCCCAAAATATGTAACCCAAAAATGAGCCAAACCATAAATGCACCAAAAAATAGCGCCCACCAGGTCCGCAAAAAGCCAAAGATCATTACGGTAGCTATCCATTCGAGTAACGTAAGAGGACTCGCAAAAAGGTTTACTACATTCTTTGCCCACAGTTCATCTAGAATACTCACTGAAATATCAAGGTTATTACGGTAGGCTACCTGCCAACACACAAGAGTGGTAAGTAAAATAAGCGTAGCTGATGAGTTAGCTTGTTGTAAACCTGTCCCCGTAAAACCCCACGAAACAATATCGATTACAGGCCAATATAACAGATCAACCAGGCGATACATATCCCGCGGGATCATAATAAAGTTACGTTTTAAAATGGCTAGAATACGATATGGATTCATTTTTTTGCAATCGTAATAAAGTAATCTTCAAGCGTTGGCTTAGCGATTGAAATTTGGGAGTATATAACTTGACGCCTTGCCAATCCCATCAAAAGTTCCGCTATTTTGTGTTCATCCGTCGTTATTTCTATTGTTTGATGCTCTTTACGTTGATAATAGAGGTTCTGTTCACGCGCATAGTGTTCTGCTATTTCTAACCCTTCGCTGATCACGAGCTCAACTTTTGCTTTTGCAACACTTTGGGCTAATTGTTCTGGCGTATTATCTGCAATAATTGAACCATTTTTTAAGATCAACACACGATCACACACCGTTGCAACATCAGCCATATTGTGCGAAGTAAAAAGTACCGAAATACCACGTTCTTTGCGTTGTTGTAAAACAAAGCTACGAACTTCTACCACAATATCAGGGTCAAGCGATGCGGTTGGTTCATCGAGCAATACAATTTTTGGTTCAACCAAAAAAGCCTTGCATAAAATGACTCGTGTCATTTGGCCGGCTGAAATTTCTCCGGTACGTTTATTGCGCTGATCCCACATGCCAAAAAAAGTTAGAAGCTCTTTAATTTTTGCCGTGCGCTCTATTTTTGAGATTCCATAAAGTTCACCATAAAAATTAAGGTTTTCTGCAATGGTAAGATGACCAGGCAATTGCACATACGCACTTGCAAAACTCACATGCTGCATTATCGCCGAGCGATGTTGCGCAAAATCTTTACCAAAGTAGGTAATTTTACCGCTTGTAGGCCGCATCACACCTAAAAGCATTTGTATTGTAGTGGTTTTGCCTGCACCGTTTGGACCGAGAAAACCTAAAATTTCTCCAGCATCCAAAACAAATGAGATGCTATTGACTGCCGTAAAGGGCGGAGCCGATTGGTAGATTTTGGCAAGATTTTCAACAATAAGAACGGGATTAGAATCTTTCATAGTGAGATCCATTCTATCAGGCTTTGTGTAAAAAACAATGCCGAAAAGGTATTAAAAATGGATGCGCCTTAATTTTTAATGTATAAATGACAAGAAAAAAAACGCACAACAACATTCTTAATAAATTGATTGAATTGCATAATGCAACGTATATACTTACCGCAATCACGGAAATAACTTTTCTTATACGCCAAATCTCAATGCGGAGTATTGCGATGAGCTTAAAAAATATTTTGAAAAATAATACAATAGTAGCTCTATTACTACTGTGCAGCAGCTTAGTCGTTTTCAGTGCGCCGAGCGAAAAAAAGACCCTTTACAGTAAGCTCCAGCGCATTAATATGGGTTCGCTTGAGTGGGAAGAAGAAGAGTGGCCGCACGAACAATTTAATGAATATTTAGCTCGCTGTTTACGATACCAACAAGAGCCACAAGCGTTTAAAAAACGTAAAGCGGTTTTTACGCTTTTTAATGAGGCAGAAAAACAAAAGGGTGATGTTGTTTACGATGCGGTTCTTGATGATGTGGTAACCTGGGAAGATTTAGCACTTTTCCGCGGATCAAAAGATGAGACAAAGGATGTGTATTTGGGTAATAAGCTCAATAGAACACTAACTGAATTTGGGCGTGTGCAATTCTTTAGAATGCTTGCGGAACCAACCGTTGATATCGCTAAAATTGAACAGCGCCAGCAGATCATTAAAGAATTAGCAACCAATGATAAACTCTACAACGATTTACTAAGCACCTTTCAAGAGCTTAAAAAGACCGAAAATTTACTTATTTCTTTTTACGGCAATGATCCGCTGTATAACAGCGCGGGCAATTTCTGTTATGTAAACATACCGAGCACCCGCGTTAATGATACGTTTAACTATAATACAACGGCGCTAAAAACTATTAATTGTTATGAATACTCAAAAAGGCTCACCTTTTTTGCTGCCGGTGTTGCCGCTTCGATTGTATTACCACTCTATGGCCTTTCTCGCCTAACCAATCGTGAAACTTCATTCAATGGGATCATGGCCAAGAGTTTTGGGGTAGAACCAAAGGAATTTAGAGAATTTTCTAACTCACTCGTCGGTTATGGAGATCGCGTATTTGCGTTGCTTTCACTTTTTGATAACAAATGGGTAAAAGGGGCAGCGTGCATAGCTTCTGGTGTCTATTGTGCATCACGGCTTAAAAAAGATTACCTTTGGGCTAAGGCACACCTTGACATGCTTGCATGCATTCAAACAAAAATGATTGATGTTGCAGCGTTCATGGAATCTGCTCAACACGTAAATTCTCTTGTTAAAACCAGCCAAGTATTAACCAATAACACACAAACATCTGCCACGTTTACGCAGCTCTTTGAAAAGCTACCGGCACAAAACGCACACATCGCTGAACTTTTACACCTCTTGCAATCCTCAACCTTTAAAGGTGAACCATCCGCATTCTCACATCATGGCAATATTCTGGTAGGGTTTAAATTAATGCACGAGAATAAAGATGTATTTAAACAACTTCTCATGACCTTGGGTGAGTTAGACGCCTATCTTTCGGTGGCTACGCTCTACCGCGAACATCAGTCTAAAAAGGCGGTCTTTAGCTTTGCAAACCTGGAAACTGCAGCGCACCCACACATTGAACTTAAAGAGTTCTGGAATCCATTTATTGATGCTGATAAAGTCCAAACCAGCTCAGTCACTATTGGTGGCGCACATCCACGCGCTTTAATCATCACCGGCTCCAATGAAGGTGGTAAATCAACATTCATTAAAGCAGTAGCTTTCAACTTGATTATGGCGCAAAGTTTTGGAGTAGGGCCTGCTGCGCACATTACAATCACTCCATTTAGTTCAATCGCTACGTATCTGAATATTACTGATGATATTGGACAAGGTAATTCACTCTTTAAAAATCAAGTAAGCCGAACCCAATATTTGATCAGTAGAACAGAAAAATTGAGCGCCGATCAGTTTAGCTTGTTAGCAATTGATGAAGTTTTCAATGGTACTTCGCATATAGAAGCATCCGCTGCGGCCTATAGTTTTGCCCGTTATACTGGCAATTTTGCTAATTGCATAAGCCTTTTTGCTACTCATTATCCGATAATGAACAAGCTGGCCAAAGAAAATAGTTCTGTGTTTGCTAACTACCGTATTCGTGTAGAGGGTGAAGGGGAAAATAAGATGCGCACCTTCGAACCCGGCATTTCAGAACAACATTTGGCAATTAATATGTTACGCACGCAAGGGTTTAATTCTAAAATTTTGGAAGATGCGCAGATGATTATTGAGCAGGGTGGTAATTAATATAGGCAAGGTATTTTTATGAAACGACAACATTATTTTATATTCGGCTTAGTGCTGGGCAGTATTATTACGTGGAATAACATGCATGCGGCTGGAAAGGGCGAACAGCAACCTGACCCAGCGCCAACAGGGCTACCAGCAGCAGAACGTGATGCGTATAATCAACTTCTTAACCTTAATACGGTGCATTTGGGAGCATTTGCGTCAGGTAGCCCAATGAGTCTTAACAAGGAGGATGCAAAAAAATTTAAGGCTGAATTAGCAGCCGCGCAGGCAGCGGCAGCACCCGAAAAACCACAATCCCCATCGGCCAACCGCGATGGCAGCGAAACCGCTTCTGCTGATATACATACTCAACATAGCAGCTGCTGCGCAAAATGTTGCCAAACATGTTGCACAAAGGCCTTAACCTGGTGTGTAGACTACTATACTACAACTCCTGCACAATTTGCTGCTGCAGTTCGGGATGCAACAAAGAAGGCTCATTAAAATGTTAATACTGTTATTATTCAATACGTATCAAAGAGGGTTGCTATGAACAGAGAAATAGTAAGTTTCTTATTTTTATTAAGTTTTTGTTCAATTAGCCAAGCATCACCTATAACATTAGATGTAATTCAAGCACCAAAAATGGATAGCCTTCAATGGCAAGCAGTTAATACTGTGTGGTGCGCTTCATTTTATAATGCCTATAAAGATCTGCCCTTTGATCAGGTAGATAATGATATTCAAGATGCGAGCAAAGAAGCTCTTAAAGATCATTTACAGCGTCTATTTGAAAAAGGTCGCCTCATAGCCATGAAAAATTCCTCTTCACTCGTTTTAGCATATAAAGATGAGCAACTGGTTGGCTATACGCTGTATCATGCGCTTGATCAACAAGCAATGATACATATCGACCATTTTGCAGTCGATCCTCGCTGCCAAGGGCAAGGTATCGGTAAAATTCTATTGCAAGCAACTATACAATCAAAGCCAGGAATCGTTGCAGTTGTTCTAACTACGCGTATCCTCAACAAGCCTGCGCAAAAATTTTATAAGCAACAGGGATTTTATGAATTAACCAGTGTAGACAACGTTGTATTTGATGCACGCTACAGTATATTGCTACGCAAAGATATTATATGAAAACACAAAATTTTATATTCGGCTTAGTGCTGGACAGTATTATGTGGAGTAACGTACAGGCAGCTGATAAAAGTGGGCCGCAACCCGCACCAAACAAACCGCAAGCATTATGAATAGAAAACATAGTTTTAAATGACTTAAGTAATTCTATTGATAAGAACAATTGAAAAAAATACGTCTTTTATTGACTAATGATTACCTTGCGCTATACTAAAAAGTAGTATTTATTCAATTAATATGATTAATTTTAATTACACGTTCAACTATGTAGAAAGGGCTTTTGTGTTTAAGTATCTCTTCTTGGGCTTATCTTTATTCGCTGCAAATCCATTTCTAAATGCTGGCGGCCCACATCATCGTTCAAAGGCTGTGGGTGGTGTTAGAGTTGGTACTACAAAAGTCAACGCAAGGGACGCGAAACGTACAGCGGACGCCAATGCCCGGACAGCGCAACGCAGAGAGAGACTCAATGACCTTAAAGCTGGTCGTGCTAAAAATAATTTTTGTACGCGTCTTTGCACTGCCATTGCAAGCTGTTTTAAGCGCAGCAATAATAAAAACAAAAAAGAATAAAAAAGGATTCAATTCTAAAATTTTAGAAGATGCGTAGAAGATTATTGCGCAGGACAAGCATTATGAATAGAAAACATAGCTTTAAGTAACTTCAGTAATTCTATTGATAAAAATAATTTAAAAAAATACGGCTTTTATTGACTAACGATTACCTTACGCTATACTAAAAAACAGTATTTATTCTATTAATATGATTAATTTTAATTACACGTTCAACTATGTAGAAAGGGCTTTTGTGTTTAAGTATCTCTTATTGGGTTTATCTTTATTCGCTGCAAACCCATTTCTAAATGCTGGCCACAAGCCACGTTATCGAGAAACGGGTATGGGAGGTTATACAAGAAGCAACACAAGGGCAGCGAGACGTATAGAGGAACGTAATGCCCGTAAAGCTGATCGTGTCGCAACTCATACTGCTCATAAAAATAATTGTTCTACGCGTTTTTGGACTGCCATTGCAAGCTGTTTTAAACACTGCAGCGATAATAAAAAGAAAAAAAATTAAAAAGACAAAATTTAACACTCTTTTTTTATTTTTTCTGCCACGTCCTGCGCACGTAGAATAGTCGTATCAATAACCAGATTCTCTACAAACGGTATTTGCCTTAACCAATCTCGTTCTTGCAAAGTTCTTATTAATGCTTGCGGATCGCTCAGTTTATGAGTGCCTTTACGCTCTGCAGATTCGACTCGCTTAAGAAGTTGGTCCATAGAACAAACAAGACGCACAAAATGGATAGTGCCGTGATATTTTTCTATGAGCGCTATCAGATTTTTAATAAATTCATCTGCTGATTGCATCGAATAGCCATACGTAAAAATAATGCCGGGGAGATTTTCCTGAGCACATGTTTCTATGATTTGTAAGCGAATAGCTCGGTTGAGTTTTGAGTGGGGTGGGGTATAGCGATCGAAAAAGCGTACCGTTACGTCAGATACCAGATGAATATCTAAAATTTTATACCCAGTAAGCTTTGCCAGTTCTTGGGCTACAGTTAATTTGCCAACGGCGGGGGGGCCGTAGATAAAGATGAGCTTCATGGATTCGACTCGCTACGCTCGCTCACCACAGGTGGAACAAGCAATTGATTTTCCACATACAACCACCGCGCCAGATTATCCAAACATTCACTGATCACCACCCCATTTGCAGCTGGAGCAATAGTCTCAATGGTAAAACCTTGTGGCAGCAACGCATGCAAAACGGCATCCTGATAGCCGGTAAATGAATGGGTAGTAATCGCCAGGCACGAGCCAGGAGTTGGTGAGGTTGCAAGCCATGTTGTAATGGTATCTGCGGTATTTGGACGGCGCGGTAAACCATCTGCCGTTTGTTGCATTGGCGTATCTACAACCGTAATTATTGTGCGCAATTCATTGGGCATGGTTGCTTGTTCAATAATCCATTCAAGCATACGGGTTTCAGTTTTGGGTACTATATCCATCTTTTCTTTTATCGGATCAAGTGGACGCTGGCCAGTAAGCACAATAACTTTATTAAATCGTACACCCACATTCCATTGTTCAATCAAATAGCCAACCCGCTTGCGTACACGTTCGACCATCGCGCCAAAAATAATGGCGTAATCATAGTACTGCTGTGTTGGTTTGCACTCCTGCACAAATTCAAATTTTTCCAAAAGGGGCAGTAATTGGGCACTCCTATCCGCAAACTTTTCATCAATCTCCCACCGCTCTTTACCAGCAGGGCGCAACCATGCTGTTTGTGTTGCGGCAACAATGCTGGGCAGAGTGCCATCATGTTTAATATTAAGTGCTTGCAACAGGGCAAGCAACGCGGGAGTAGGGTGATTATTTGAATCTAAAATACGTGAACGCCAATTCATAATTTACTTCTTCGTTTGTGTTCCTGGTACAACCAACGGGCGATATTATCAATATAACTGGTTATTTTATCATTGCCACTGGCTGGAGGGCCCACTGTTTCAAGTGTAAATTCTTGGGGGAGCAAAGTACGCATTACGCTGTCTTGGTAGCCAACATACGGCTGGCTTGAAACAACCAGACACGAACCTGGCATCGGTTTCTTGCTTAACCAGGCATGCACCGTATCGCCAGTGTTCGCAATCGATCGTTTTCGTATATCATCACCGGGCAATTTACTATCTGCATAATTTATCCAGACTACGGGGATTTCTTTAAAGGCTTTTGGCAATTCAGCTTGATCATAGATAAAACGCATAACTTCATATTCATTCTTAGGTAATGCACCGTCAAACTGCCACTCTTTTTTTATAGGTAGCGTTGTGCTGTGCAAAAGAACTTCTTTGTTTTCACGAACAGGGTCTGTTGGTCGCTCACTTAAAAGAAAAACGAGCTTTCCAAACTTGACACCTCTGCACCACTGCTCAATAAGATACGCAAGGCGATTACGCATTGCCGGCGCCGTTGCTCCCAGAATTAAAGCATACGTATATTCTTTTTCCTGCGGTGCAATTTCATCTAAACAACCAAGCGTTGCAATAATAGGCACTACCCGCGCTGCCGTACCCTTAAGAATATCTTCAACCTGCCACCGTTCTTTATCTTTGGGCCGCAACCAACTTTTTTGTGTTGCATCAACTATACTTTTGAGTGTTCCATCATGTTGAATGTCAAAAATGTTAAGCAGACCAAGTAAAGCAGGGGTAGGTTTGCCGTCAGTTGTTATCAATGCAGACTGCATGTTAGTACTTGTGTAAGTTCCATTGGGCACTACTATCACTATACTAACTCCAACAAGTAAGAAGATTAAGGGATATGTAAGATTTTTTAGGATAATTTTGATCATAACTTTTGTAGTATACCGGTATTTCGATCTCTTCAATAGCCACTTTTAAAAAATTGGGAGTTTGCTATGTTGGAAATAAGCAATCATTCAGAATAAAGCAGAATAAAGAAAGGCAAAAAATGCAAAATCTCAAAAAAATTATTTTTCTTCTGTTACTAGCAACCACCCACATAGCCCCTGCGTCAACCTGGGTAAAAGACCTCTATGCCAAAGTTTTGGGCCAAGAAGACGCCTCACTAGCCTATCAAGCCCAAGTTCGCAAAGCCTTAGCAGACTTTGAAATTCCCAATCCCAAAAAGGTACCCGTTAAAAAGATGAACCCCGTCGGCCCAAAATTTGCCGGCACCGGGCTTTCATCTTTTACCGCTTGTGGTATTTGGTTGAATGAAGAGGCACTTGATGAATGCTCGCAATCAGAAAAAACGTTTAATCTGTATCATGAAGCAGCCCATTATGCGAACTCAGATCATAAAAAACTCGTTGCCCAATGTTTACTGCTCGGCGCAGGCATTGGAGTAGTAGGATATAGAGAATCCGGTTATCTATTAGAATTAGAATCAAAGTGGGGGAAATTAGGAATTGCTGTACTTGCCGGCATAAGCTCGATTGCCTTACTGTTACCCACACTGTCTCGCATCCAAGAACAACAAGCAGATGAGCAAGCTACACGAGTGCTATGTACAGCGGGCAAAGCAGCAATTGTCGCCGATCATATTAAAGCACTCGAAGCTGAAGCGCAAGCGAATGATAATCAACCCTCCGGCTGGAGAGATTGGTGGTATTCAGCTACCGAGCAGGTAGGTTATTTGCGGGCTGTTTATGATGCGAACAAATAATGGTGGTCCGTACTCTCGAAACAAAAGGGTTAATAACCCGACACATTTGATACTGCCTTTTTTAAAGAGCTGGGCAATCATGGGCAAAAATTTTTAGGAGGTGTTAAGCCGCGATTACGGCTTAACACACAATGATAGAAATTAGGAATTTTGGGCAGAAGCAACGGTAGTAGCAGAAGTTGCGGCAGTAGCACCCTGTAACTGACCTTTTTCCTTTATAGCGGCTTCCAGTGCTTGCAAAGTCTCCGCTGCCCCAGCAACTTTATGATCTACTAGCTCTTGAACCACTTTAAAAGCCGTGATACCACCTGGTAGTTGATACTCCACATTGGCACCAGCTATAACCAGCGGAGAAATAGCTTGTGCATTGAGCGCTGAAACAGCTCGCATAAGAGGGGTCATTCCATGTTTGTTTACTGCATTAACAGATGCACCTTGCACTAAAAGAGAACGGAGTTCTTCCAGGCTTTGCGGACTGGTACTAGACGCAGCCACCAAGAGCTGCGTATTACCATGTGTATCCATGATGTTCTCCGTGCCTAAATCTTTTCTAAATTCTGCCAATGCCGCAGCTGCTTGTACATCTCCTGCTTGTGCTCTGGCTTCTACTTTTGCAACTACCGCAACTTGAGCTGCATTTAGAGGATTTTTACCCGCACCATTGGCTCTCAAGAGGCGAACATTTTTAGGAAGCCCAGCCCCAAGAGCTTCTATAACTGCAGACCTACCTTTTCCATCTACTGCGTTGATATCAGCACCGTCACCAAGAAATAAGGGAATGATTTTTCTATAACCGCCTGCCATTCTAGCTGCAAGCATAAGCGCTGTACGACCACTACCTTCTTCTCGCACATCATTTACGAACAGACTTCGTTCTTTAAAAAGTGTCATACATTCTCTTACACCGTCTTCGAGTCCACATTCTAAATAATCTAAAAGTTGTTTTTTAAGAACAGCATCGGTTTCTTTAGCTAAACGTCTACGATGATTATCCCAACATGCTTTGAGCGCCACTTTGGACTCCGCGTATTTCCTTTCGGCATCCTTCAACAATGCTTTTAACGCTGCCTCTTCTTTTTGGTCTACTGCTGCGGCTGCTGCCGCACCGGCGGCTTGAGGGGCGGCAACTGCTTGCGCCGCACTCGCTCCATTGAGTGAGGCTATTGATCCAAGCATTACAACAAGTAAAAGAGAGGTAGATAAATTTTTCATGTAAGCGAACCCTTATAGAAGTGAAAAATATTAATTGTTACACAACTAGAATAGTTACAATCGTATAAAAAGCAAATTGTTATGCTAAAAAACAAGAACATTGTTTCAGCAAGGATTTTACTGGGAGACTCGTATATTAGTGAAAGATTAGTTTAATGACTTTAATTGAATCATCTGTTGCGATAATAAATACGTAATATCAACAAGCATTTCTCGTGCAAATAAAATACAGGCCAAGATGTCTTCTTTCTTTAATTGCGTATATTCTTGCATAATCTCTTCCGTTGCCATTCCCTCGCCAAGTAAATCTAAGATGTGCTCTACGGCTAACCGAGTACCTTTAATGATAGGTTTTCCAACCAATATCTTTGGATCAATAATTATTCTGTTAAGTAAGGTATCTTTTTTTCCCATGGTTTCTCTTTCATTGTAGCCATTATTCTTTATTAGTAATTATCAGCCTCATTGTAACACATAAAGGGTAATTATGGTCGAGAAGGAGCCGCTGTTTGAAAATACTGCCAATGAATAATACAAAATTAGCCCCCTAGACAATGTTAACCACGGTTAGTATATTATTAACCGTGGTTAGTAATTTTTGGCAATTGAAGGGAAAACTTATGGCTCAAAACTATTGGATTCTGGTAGCCTCCCATGAACATGTTAAAAATGGAGTAAAAGAAGGTATTGCCCAAGTATGCCACGGCAAAGCGGGGCCGTTAAAACGGATAAAAAAGGGTGATTGGATTTTGTATTATTCATCAAAAGAGATCTTTGGTGAAAAGGAGCCGTGCCAAAAATTCACGGCGATTGGGCAATGCATGAGCGAAGAACCTTATCAATTTGATATGGGTGGCGGATTTGTGCCGTTTCGTAAAAAAATTCATTACCTCAAATGCACAGAAGCTCCTATTATTCCCTTAATCCCACAAATGACGGTGATTAAAAATAAGGCAAGATGGGGTGGGGCATTCAGGTTTGGGATGCTCAAAATTCCGCACCAAGATTTTATGATGATTGCCAATGAAATGATAAATGATATTTCACAAATTAAATAAGAAGGATTGTTATGACTATTAAACGTATTGATCTTGGTTGGGTTACGGTTGCTTCAGCTGAAAAATCCAAAAAGTTTTTCCATGAAATTCTGGGATTAAAACTTGACGAATACGATCAGAAGATTAATTGGTTGGAACTCAGCGGTACGCAAGGTGGCGCAAAACTTGGCGTGATGCAAAAAAATGATTTCCTCTCAGAATCGATTGGCACCAACGCAATTCTATGCTTAAAAGTTGATGATATTGCAGCAACAAAAAAAGAGTTGGAACAAAAGGGCGTTCAATTCTTGGGAGAGATTTTTGATACAGGTCATGTTAAGCTTGCCATGTTTACCGATTATGATGGTAATAAGTTCCAGTTAGTTGAAGAAGCGGAAACAAAAACCTAGGAAATATGTCCACAGATATCAAATGGCCTAAAATTCGCCCTGAACAAAGTGTTGGTTTTCTCTTTTGGCAAACTACCAATCTTTGGCAGCGTAAAATGACGGAAAAGCTCGCCCCTTTAAAATTAACCCACGTACAATTTGTGTTACTTGCAAACATTGCATGGTTGAATAAAGAACAATCGGAACCAGTTTCGCAAACTATGCTTTCAGAACAGGCAAAAACAGATATTATGATGACAAGCAAAGTGGTGCGCACCTTGGAACTAAAAGAGTTTATTACTCGGCAAGTTCATCGCTCCGATTTGCGTGCGCGATCATTAGAAATCACAGAAAATGGTGCAAAGGTTTTGTCTGAGGCCTTTGGAGTGGTTGGTAAAGTTGATCGAGAGTTTTTTGAAGAGTTGGGAGAAAACAAACAACTCTTCAAAAATTGTTTACATAAAATTCTGCAAGTAGCTGAAGCACATAAAAAAAATTAATGAAAATCTAATCAGAAGTGGGTTTAGAGGATTTACTAACGGTTTTAGCAGGGGTTAATGCCACTGCAGCCGTCTCTTTTTTATCTATTTCTTTTGTAAATTCTATCCAGGCATCCTCATCATTTTGCGAGTAAAGTCTGTCGTTTTTGTCTCGCTTTGCCAAAGCCTCTGCTTTACAAATTATAGCTTGAGCTTGTTGAGTTTCAGCCTTAGTATTAGCCCCTGCTTTTCTTAAAAGACTAATATTATCAGATTGGCGCCATTCAAGAGCTCGCAAAACCGCGGAAATACCTGCGTCATCTACAGCATTTATAGCAGCGCCAGCTTCCAGAAGTTGAGGCATGATTTGCGTACCATATTTACTTTTTGCTGCATTCATAAGTGCAGTACCACCAGAACTTTCTCGTGCAGCATTTACGGAAATTCCTCGTGCTTTAAGTTGTGCGATACATGTTCTTACACCATTTACACCTCCACTTCCTGCCTCAACTAAAAGTGTAGTTTTAAGCAAAAAAGCACTTTCTTCTTTTTGATCTACACCTGCTGCAGCTCCCCGGAGTACAGTCATCGTTCCAAGCATTACAATAAGTAAAGGGTGGATAGGTAAGTATTTCATAGAGGCCTTTCGTAAAAATTTAATTGTTACACAATCAGAATAATTACAATCATATAAAAATCAAATTATTATGCTAAAAACACGGACGTTATTTCTATAAAGATTTTATAGGCACAAACAATCATGTAACTAACAGCGATGCCAGCCCGACAATCCCAAATCCAGTGATCAATGCGCCAGAAATTTTATTGATAATGCCAATCACCGCAACATTAATTTTAGTGCGCACAAATCGCAGTGCGGTGGTAAGCAACGTAAACCACACCATCGATCCGAGAAAAACACCAAACACTAATAAAAATGCCATCAAATAATTGAGACCATCAGCACCAATGCCAAGCCCAGCAAAAATTGCCGCAAAAGAAAGTATGGTAACTGGATTGGAAAGGGTGAGCAGAAAAATAGATCCGACAAGTTTAGGCAATGCGCGCCCAGAAACGGCGGCAGCTTTTTCGATGGGTTTTTCTAAAAATGTGGTGATGCCTAAGTAAAGTAAGAAAATGCTGCCAAAAAAACGTAGTGCAACTTGATGATCAAGCAAAAAATCAGAAATAAAGGTCAACCCCAATCCAGCAATCAAGCCATAGGCTGCATCGGCAAGCGCAGCGCCAAGGCCTATTGCTAAACCAACTGCCTGGCCTTCAGTAATAGTACGGCGAATGCACAGCAAACCAATGGGGCCAACAATGGCAGCTACCGTAAAACCGATGCCAAAACCTTTAATAAACGTGGAGAGATACAACATATACATATCCTTTTTAGAAAAACCCTGATTAAAGTATAATTATCGATTAAAAAGTTTTCTACAAAAAAGAGGGTAATCATGGTAATTCTTGGCATCGATCCGGGGTTTAGATTCACAGGGTATGGTATTTTAAAAAAAGAGGGACACAAGTCTTATCTCCTCGATCATGGTTTTTTGAAACTCCCCCCAACACAACCATTGCATGTCCGCGTGGGTATGTTTTATGATTTTTTTAACAAAAAAATTGCGCAACATAGCGTAACTGACATTTCTTTAGAAACTCCCTTTCTTGGCAAAAATGCCCAAAATTTTTTAAAACTTGGCTACTTACGCGGCATAATTTATTTACTCGCCAATAATCATGCTGCAAACCTCCATGAATTTACACCGATGCAGGTTAAGCAATCTTTGACCGGCTTTGGTGCAGCCAGTAAAGAACAAGTTGCACGAATTGTATTAAAACTTTTCCCCGCCATGCAAGCCCCCGAAAAAGCTGATGTGACCGACGCTTTGGCAGTCACGTTATGCGGATTATGGCACCAGAAAAATTCTTTTTTGCGATAAATTGTTGATTTGACCACTGCCATTGATTTATAGTAGCAACGACTAGGAAGGGTTAGGGGGGACTTTAAGAAGAGGAGGTATCAGGTGAATAAACCTATAGAACCCTTGTCTTCTAATGCAACTTGTAATGTATCGCTTTTGCAATTACCGGCATCTGCCAAATCTATTAAGCAGCCATTTTCAGAAAGCGATATTCTGTATCTGCACAATATCTTTTTGACGCATGGTTCGCATGCAATACGCGTTAACAATGTTGCGCAGGGACGCACAATCATTGCCGCTGTTTTGCAATCGCTCAACTACTATAGTGCCGTTGCGTGCTTGAGTTTGTCCGATCAAGCGTTGGAAAATTCAATTTTTGATATCTCATATGCGCTCACACTTGGGGGCTATCTTACAAACCATAATAGTGAAATTCGTTTAGAAGAATTCTTTCTTGACCAATTTGATGTTGACTTTATGTGGGTTGAAGCAACACAAGAACTCATTCATCAGCCATGGTTTGAATCATTTATGCATCATCTTGAATTACTCAAATTCGAGCACCATATGCCAATTATTGTTGTGTTTTACGAAGATTAAGCGACACAGCTTCTCATGTTGATAATGCTTATTATGTTAAAACTTTAGTTTTAAAAAGGCCCGCGGGTTGCCGCGGGCCTTTCACTAGATTTACAGATTATCTCCCATAAACAGTACCACCTCGAGCTCTGGTTGGTGGTATTACAAATTCTTCTTCAGGTTCTACAAAAACTGCTTCTTCATCATTCGTATTCATTGATTGCTCTGGTTGAGCTGGTTTTTTTTGCGCTTGCACGGAAGTTGGAACTGGAGCTTTCACTTCCTCACCTGCAGGCATTACTGGCGCTGGAACTACCGGCGGCGTAGCATTAAAAAAATCTTCGTATGTTTTTCTCAATTTCGCTATTTTATTAACCAGTTTTTGATACTCCGCTGCAGCAATATCGTTTTTATACATATCGATCAATGCCTGCAGTTCATTTAATTCAGCAACATAGGTTCGCTTAATCCCTTGCAGATTTTCCGCACTAATTTGCGTTAAAAGATCAGCGGTATCTTTTAATACTTGAGCAATCTCGAGCGCCACCTTGCCCATTTCATTAGGCTTGGATTTCCAAGGAATAGTATCAAATTCTCCAAAAGTCATCGTTGCCGATAAATTTGGATACCGCTTTGTGAATAGCTCTTGCGTCACTTGCTCTGGTTGAACTGGCTTTTTTTGAACTTGAACGGGAGGTTTCACTTTCGCTTTTTCAGCCAAACATTTTTCAAGCATGGTAATGTATAGTCTATGATTTTGTATAATTTCAATTCTTTCATTAACAAATACACGTGCTCCTTTTAATGCCTCAATCATGTTAGCATCTTTTGCAATTTTTAATTGATCACCTAAATAGGTCCTCGCTTGATTAGCAAGCCCCTCACTTTTATTGGTAGCAGCTTTCATAGCTTTTATATCAATTTGGTCTTTTGCAAGTTCACCACCAGAAGAACATTTTTGAAGTAAATCAAGGTAGATAAATGTTTTTTGTTGCAATACAAGCGCTTCTTTTATTTGATCTACTACTACACCGATAAAAGGAGATAACCGAGTTGGCCCTTTCTTTGATGCTATTAAATCTTTAAGTGCCTTATTCAGTTTTTCCAATCGACTTGTTTCTTTTGCTTTCAGAGCGTTAATATCAGCACCAACAATTGGTGTTACAAACATACTGCTCAGTATAAAAACTATGAGGTTAAGATATCGAATAGAATAAGTCATAATTTACTTTCATAAAAAAATAGTTTCTAAAGACATCTAATAGTTTCTAAAGACATCTAATGTGGCAACGTTGGCATTTCCAAACACATTTCACCTTCATCCCCAATCCAACAGTAGGGACCCGATCGACTAGCACTTTTTAAGGCAACTTCACTATTACCCCCCAATCCATCATTTTCAGTTGGCGCAAGCGTATCGATACTTCCTCCATACATAAGGATAGCATCATACGGCAACACGCCAAAGAAAAGGTCATGCAATCCATGCCCACGCGTTTTTTGCTCTATCTTGCCATCAAGAGTATACAAGAAGATATCAAGGCTTTGCTTTTCAGGCGAACGAACACAATCAACAAAATAGATGCCATCTTTGGTATGCCGCGGCAGCAAAGGCAACATCGATTCATAAAGGCGGGTAGTACTTGACGGCCACAAAAGATGCAATGGAACTTCAAAATTAAACAGAGCCTCCATGCCCCAACCTTGCTCACTAAGACTTATGCGGTGATAGGTCAACGGTAGCGTAGTATCATGCTGCTCAACCCCCTCTGGATATTCCACCACAAAACCTTCTGTCGCCGATTCCATATGTAAAAAAGCAACCGGCATCGTTCCAAAATCAATAAGCTTTTGTTTCCGCCCCTCAGCAACCAAAGGCTTTTTTCTCTCGCCATCCCCTTGCAATAACTGGGCCACCCGCTCATCAAAATGTTCGCGATCATTAAAGCTTGGTTCCATCTTTGACTCAACATATGGATATGGCACACTCATTAACCGAGAATGTTGATGTTTATGCTTATCTGTTTGATACCGACACACTACTGCAGATATATCATCACGCTCCAGATAAAACAGGGTGTCAGCTACTTTGCACGGATACAAACAATCTGCCTGATCGCTCGTAACAATCTTTTCTGTGTTACCTTGCATATCAACCTGATAAATACTAAAACGTTCCCGCTCTTTAGCACTTAAAAAAAATGAATGCTCATCAAGCCATTCGATCAACGTAATTTCATACAACGGCTCATTCAGCTCGAGGGATTTTGGTGATCGTTTATTAAACTGTTTAATCTTTATGCGTCCGTTATCAATAAAGCTAAATCCCTGGCCACCAGGCAATAAACGCAAGCCAGCAGGTGTAAATGCAGAAAGTAATCCTTTGGTCACTACTTTAGTTGCAGGATCCCAAATCCACAATTCTAAATGATCTAATGATTTTTGATAAATAAGGTAGACGTAAGATTTTTCATGCACGTTAGTTGCCGCCACCGGATATAAAAATTCATCGGCCAGGCTGAGCCCACTACTCAACAAAGCAACGAACGCCCAAAATCGCATACAAGATAATCGATTCATACATTTCACCTCAGACTTTCTTTGATGAGGTATCTTTAATTTCCACGTTAGTATAGAGCGCATATGGGTAAGAATTCAAGGTAATGTGATGTGGCCGAACCAGGAAAGCACAAAAAAGGAGCACCTGACTGAGTAGAAAAAGGAGCTGAAACAGAGTTTTTTATCGCTCTATCTCCACAATCCTTGTTTAGAAATACTTTGGAATGATACAATTAGAAATGAATATTTAAAATAACAATTACTTATTTTGATAAATAAAACAAGAGGTTGATTTCTATGAAGATAAAATATGTATTGATGATGATTCCGTTGATGACTGCAGCCTCGCTTCATGCGATGGATGAAAAAGATACCGCGGCACATGTTAACAAATTTATAGAAGCTGCAAAAACGGGAAATGTTGATGGCATGCAAGAGCTACTTACTCCTGGTCTCGTCAATATTAATGCGCAGAATAAGTCTGGCGACACAGCACTTGGCCATGCAATTCTTGCAGAACAGATAGATAGCGTTAATTTCCTTCTTTCACAAAGACATATCAATCCAAACATTCCAAATAACCTCGGCGTAACAGCTCTCATGATGGCGGCAGGAAGACCCAGCGGAACAATTTTCATCCCACAACTCATCAAGGCGGGAGCCACAATTGATGCCATTGACCCGCGCACTGGTCGAACTGCACTCCATTGGGCCATTTTAAAGAAAATGCCTGATAATGTTACTCTTTTAGTGAGCTTGCACGCAAATACTCATGTGAAGAATAAAATTGCGGACAATGCTCTGTTGTTTGCAATAAAAGAAGGTAGCGCAGCCACACTTAAGCCCCTTTTACACCCTGGCCATTTCACCGATACTGAACTTGTGCAAGCTTTTACCCTTGCTTATCAGCTTGACAAAGATGAAATGATTAGGGCTCTTGCAAATTTTACTGCAGCTCGTGCAAAACAAAAAGCTGCCGAATAATACGAAAGACAAGTTTTTATTATGATGAATGTTAGAAAAATAATAGGTACCGTAGCAGTTGTATTGAGCTTAAGTAACACACAAACAAATGCAGTTGCAGGATCTGCCAAATCACTTGGGTCATGCTCAGGCCATACCACAGCAGATATTGTTCCCTGCTTACTGAACGGCCAAAAATCGTTCGGTAGCGTAGATAGTGATATGCAACCGTTAACTGCTGCGCAACAATCTGAGCTGCAAACAAAAAATTTTAACATTGTGCAAGGCACAACAGGCAAATTCATTTACACAAAAAGCACATCTGAGAGCTCAACCCTGGCTCTTGCAGATGCATATAGTCAAAGCAAAGATGATAACCACTATGTTATGGGAATATTGTGGGGCTACGATTGCAATGATACTAAGCAGAAGTTTTACAAAAATAACGATGCTCAATATCAAGCAGATAAGAACGCTGCACAAGATTTACTGAAGAAATATAACATTTCAGATTCGTGTAAATAAAGTATTATCCAGCCTTCACCCAGTATTCTAAGTTTAACTCCTGAAGTTCTGGGTTACGGCGGATTATTTACGCTAAGGACTTTTAAACAAAAAAATTGCGTAAATAAAACCATCGCATTGACCGAAATCAATGCGATGGAAAAAAGGAGAGTAGTAATGAAGCCTAGGTTAAATTCGCTTTTCACGGATGGTGATCAGCTACTGAGTTCCAGTATGAATTAATTTGAATTTTTGTCAAACCCCTCATATTTGGAATCAGGATTAAGCAAACTGCATAATCAGGTAATAACTTTACTACCTTTTTTAGGCTTGTCAACAGTAGAAAAATAGGCAATTGGCCAACCAAATCAAGAAATTTCAGTTTGAATTTTTATTAAAAAGATCAACGCGATAAGCACCGCGCGCCACTAAAGCGTCTGTAAGGAATCCTTTGGTCACCGGAATGGTGAAGATACGTTGGCAAGAAAGACCGTCGAGAATAGCTAAAATTTTCTCGATACGGGTCGCATCAAAGTCGGTCATAAAGTCATCAAGCAAAAAAACTGCCGGGCCCCGATGGGTAACCAACTCTTTTAAATGGGCTATTTTGAGGAGTACCACGATCAGCTTTTGCTGGCCCCGTGAGGCAAACCCCTTGGATCGCTTATCCTGGAACTGAATTGCCACATCATCAAGATGGGCTCCAAAAAGTGAGCGCCTAAACCTCATTTCATCTGCAAAAAGATCTATGTTGGTGTAGGTAAAATCTTCATAGCTTTCACCCGGCTTCATCTTTTTAGGTTCATAGCGCAGCGTAATGCGGACCGTTTGATCAAAATGCTGCGCAAGTAATTGATTGGTATGTTCTTGCAGTTGTGCGAGCAAAGCGCGGCGCCGCTCTTGAATTGCACACGAGATTTGCCACAGTTGGGCAGTCCATAAATCATATGATTCGCGATCAACCGCTCCCCGGCCAAGCAAGGCAGCGCGGCTTTCTAGAACTCTACGGAACTGTTTGAGCACCGCCAAAAAATCAGGATCGTGCAGCACACCCGCTTGGTCTAAAAATGCACGGCGGCCTTCGGGCGCACCGTTGATCAACGCCACATCATCTTCGGTCACCGTAACAATGCGGTAATGGTCCATCAATTCTTTGTAGGAGCACACTGTCTGCTGATTAACTTTCACTAACCGCCTTTTACCGGTAAACCCAACTTGCACCGCGGTAGAAGAACTATCAACTGGCGATGGAGTAAATTGAGCTTTGATAAAAAATGAATCGTGCCCGAACTGCATAAGATCGCGCGGTGAATAGGTGCGGAACGAACGTAAATAACAGAGATAATGCAAAGCTTCTAAAAGTGAAGTCTTGCCCGATCCATTATCACCTTCTATCAGCACCCACGGATAACCAAGTTCAAGAGTAGCCTGAGAAAAACAGCGAAAATGTTTCAGCTCAAGGTGCGTTAAAAACATAGTTACTGTTGCGTTGGCGAAACAGGCATCACTAAATAAAGTATGTGATACTGTTGCGCTGCAGCTTCAAATATAATCGGCTTTGTTTGATTTTTAAGATAGAACCGAATTGAATCCTCTGAAAATGCCTGTAAACCATTGAGTAAGTAGGGCGCATAAAAACGAATATCCATTGCTGCACCGCCAAATTCTTGCAACGGTACTTCTTCTTCTAATTTCCCCACTTCTTTATTTTGCATGGAGACATTAACCGTATCTTTATCAAAACCAAATTTGGTTGCAATAAACTGGCCAGAAAGTAAGCAAGACGACCGGCGTAATGTTTTTACTAAATGGGAACGATCAACCGTGGCAGGAATAAATCCTTCTCTATCCAAGATGCTATTATAATGCGGAAACGGATCAACTAATAATTTGGTAAAGAAGTTAAACGACTCACCAGAAAAAACCAACTGATTACCACACACACCCAAAAAGACTACCGGCTCTTTGCTCGCTTCTAAAATCTTTTTAACTTCAAATACTGCACGGCGGGGCAACAACCATTTGCATGGTTGCTCAAGCGTGTATTTACTTGAAGATACTTGCGCCAAACAATGCCCATCGGTAGTAGTCATCTTAAAATCGGTAGCTGAAATTTCTAAAAAGAGGCCATTTAAGGCAGGGTTTGCATTATTTTGTGGAATTAAAAATGCAACCTTATCAAGCATTTCCAATAACATCGGTGCTTCCAACTGCATCAAATTTTCAATCCGTTCAGGAAAGGGTGGAAACTCCTGTGCATCTTTAATATTCAATGCAAGATGCACCGACCCAGCACGCAAGGTTAATTGCTGGCCATCAATGGTGCAAGAAATTTCACCATCAAGTTCTTTTACCAAGTCAAAAATACGGCGACCCGAAACTAAAAATGATTTGGGCGAATCAAGATCCGCTTGCTTTAAAACATAGCTTGATTGCAGACTAATTTCTAAATCAGTACTTTTTAAAATGAGCTCTTTGTGCCCAACATTAAATAAGATCGATGTTGTTGCATCAAGCGTAGTACGTTTAGTGCAGATAGGTTGCATCGAAGAAAGAATGCCCATAAGTGGCTTTTGATCAACAACAAATACGTTTTCCATACAAAATCCTTTTTATCCTTTTTTAAAACCACTTATAGTATAGTAACGGTTACAAAAATTGAAAAGTGACTTCTCGAGGATTTCAGAATGAAAAAATTAACCACATATCTAACAACGTTATTGATTTTTAGTCCAATCTTAAGTGATGATACCATAGGTTGTAAACCAGCAAAAACAAAAAAAGGCATAAAAAAACAACCGACAGAAAAAAAAGAGTGCCCGCAGAATAAAATAGAACTTAAAGTTGATGCACTCACCAAACAAGTAGAAGAACTTAAAGATATTGTTGAACGCCAGCATCAAGAAATGATGAAGAAATTTGATGATATGTCGGTAATGGCGGTGGAAGAGTAGATCAGCTTCTTGGATGCTTTTTATCGTAAATAGCCCGCAAGTGGCTGACTTCAACATGAGTGTAAATCTGAACGGTGCCTAAATTTTCATGCCCAAGTAACATTTGTAAAGAGCGTAAATCAGCACCATTTTTTAACATGTGGGTTGCAAGTGAGTGGCGAAGCATGTGAGGGGAGATCGGTTTTTTAATAGTCGTCTGTTGCCACAACTTCTTTAAAATGATGAACAGCGCCTGCCGCGTAATCGGCCGAATTGAGCCGCCGTAGAGCGTAGGGAAGAGATAATTAGTTTTGTTAGCGTTTGAGTTTCCTTGTAGAAGCGTTTTAAGGGGCGTCTTTAGGTGTTCCTTTATTATCGCGATCATTGCCTGCGGCAACGGTATCACCCTCCCCTTTCCCCCCTTGCCTACTACGTCAATTACTCCGGTATCAAAATGAATGTCAGAAACTTTTAACCCTACTAATTCACTCACTCGCATGCCAGAAACATACAATAAATAGACCATTACTTTATTACGTACCCCTACTGGCGATCTATCTTTTTCAGTAACTTCTAATAATTCTGCCATCTCTTGTTCGGGCAAATAACGCGGTAACTTTTTATCAAGTTTTGGGAATGTTAAATCAGCCGCTACATTTTCTATTTCGTATCGTTCCTGCAAATACTTAAAAAATGCTTTTAATGAGGATATTTTACGCGCCAAACTTCGGGGACTTAATTTTTGTGCGTGTAGTTTTTTTAAAAATGCTTTGAGGTGTTTGGTAGTAACGGCAGCAAGTTCTATGTTGTCTTGTTCTAAAAAGGCCGCAAACTGATCCAAATCTTGTTTATAGGCAGCACACGTATTACGGGCTACCCGTTTTTCGGTCAGTAGGTAGGCATGATATTTGGTAAAGAGTTGGTTGTTCATGTAGGTTCGTCTCCGCCACTTTGTGGCTCCGCTCACGGTAAGCAGAAGAATAATTTTTCATCAGATAAATAACAACATATACTTTAATTACCGTTAATGTCGATGTTTTATACCATGCAATTCTTCCCACCGTCTAGCTCAAGCGAGGCGAGTCGAACCATTTACCGATCAAACCCTCATTTATACCCTCGATCCTTGACACGCAATCCAAAATCATGAATATTTAATGGAAATCAACATTATTAAAAACACAAAACTATTCTTTGTGAAATTATGAATCTTAAAAAGCGTGTGATTAAAGCATTATTCATTACCCTTTTGGCTGGCGTAGTAACCAAACCGTTGCAAGCCCACCCTGCAAAACCACAACTGATAGGTGGCCTCGCATTATTAGCTGCTTCGATAGGCCTGATTGCGTATGGCACCAAACAAAGTCAACGCGACCCATGGGGTACAAGTGCAGGATTTCCTCTACTTGGCGGTATAGTTTTACTCCTTCCCGCAATCGGTACCTTGAGTACTTTAAATGAGTAAACTCACCCTATCACTCCTCATCATACTTCTTACTCTTACCATTCCTGCCAATTCCGTGATGCCCCAGAATAACAACACCCTGGATATGACAAGCACTCTCCGCTACATGAAAAACTTTAGTTACGTGCTGGGCGGCATGGGAATTTTAATTGGCAGCATCGGCCTTGCTCAAAAATTTGGATGGATACAACAACAAAATCCTGCACAACCTACTGCTCAACCAAAACCAACCGCCCCTGCGATCCCAGGAATTGCAGACCTGCCTGAAACCGCACAAACTAGTACTCCATCTCTATCATCAAGCCCTGAAAAATTGATCGGCGTCGGTTTGCTGTGTGTTGTGTTAGCTCCAATTTGGTATGGGTTCACCCACGTGGCACAACAATCAGCAAATTCACCACATGGTTTTCTTTATAATTTTGGTCGCCCAACACGGTTAAATTAATGTTTAAGTTCACCCTTTTCGCCCTGCTTTGTTTTAACTTACCACTTATCGCCAATCCAGCTCAACCTGCCAACTCACTAGCTGCAGAACAAACTTCTTGGCTAATCACAGCACACAAAGCTTGCATAACAGGATATGTTGCCGGACAGGTTGGCATACTGGCAAGCATGCTGGCAAGTATAGTTGCCATGGATTGTGAAAATGAGGCAGTAGAAAATGCACTCGAGAAACTACAGAATTATTCTCTTACATGCTTTTTGATAAGCATTGTTGGGTATCTTGGTCTGCAATCGTACTTTTGGTATCAATATCACCAAGATATGCAAAAACAGAAGATTAAACAGGAGATCAACCATGAACATCCGTAAAATCATCAACTCAGCACTCTTAATC
>Ga0207020_1021_pt1 | contig 39805 bp, 37 predicted proteins | sample Alteio_BWMinCont_48_FD_153500 | JGI IMG/M metagenome (GOLD analysis project Ga0207020, IMG submission 153500) | Enriched cells from forest soil in Barre Woods Harvard Forest LTER site, Petersham, Massachusetts, United States -... | ecosystem: Environmental > Terrestrial > Soil > Temperate forest >... | reverse complement strand
GAGGATTCATGGACCTCGTAATCATCGCCAAAACATTAGCACAAAAACCAGATGCCAATCTTGCTATACACCTTATAGATACAAGAGATAAAATTTACGTTTCTCATTGTGATTTTGAAAATGAAACACGCGACGCTCGCCAAGTAACTAAAGATACAACAGTAGACCATGCAAAGCTCAACAAAATATGGCATACCCTCCAAGCACAGAATATTTCTGAAAATCGGTTCAAAGAAACTGTAATCGACAATATGCATGAACAAGCCCGGCATCAACAATTCATACGTTATCTTAAGACTGCCTATCCACAAGCCCGCCTATCTCTTTATGTACACGGTACCACAGACAATTATTTAGAATATGTAAACCGCCACAAACTACCCTATCCATCGGTAATTACAACGGCCGATATTCAGGACGAAATGAGTATGATTAGCAGAAGTATTGCAAACTATGAGCAACTATGTAACAAAACTTTACAGCATAAGCCTGAAGCTCAAGCATTATGGCTCGCCAAAGATCTGAAAGGTGTTATACCCGCAGGAATTAGAAGAACATCAGGAGTTGAAACCGCTGGCGCTCAAAAGTTTGAGATTAAAGAAAAAGATCAACCGACCACCACTGTCTATGTCACCATCCAGAAAATACCTGCTGGCATACTTGAATCGTTGGGCAAGCTTTTTAGCGAATAGCTTTTGGACTAATCCCCAGCCAGCGATCCAAGATTATGGCCACTGCAGACCGGACCGAGAGATGATTGAAGGTAGAAAAACCGTTGAGAGGTACCAAAAGATAGTCGCATCGCTCAAGTGCATGGTCACTCAGGCCACTGCCGGTGCCAAATAGGAACAAAACCGGACGATCTAACTGCCAGATTATACCTTGATCATGGTAGGTAATCGTTTGTTTATGTTCGTGGACCTTGGCAGACGTAGCAATAATAATTGGTTTTTTGCCCTCTTGGGCCTCAATGGTAGCTATAACCTCATCAAGATCAGCATGCAGCCGAACCTGCTTAATCGCACCGTGGCGCTGTTTATTATACTCTGGCCCTTGGGTCATCCAAAATTCTAAGAAATGATTCACAATTTTTTGCTGATCTTTAAGCGGCGTAATTAAAAAATAATTTTTGATGCCGTAAGTTGCCGCCGAACGGGCAACGTCATGAATGTCGAGTGAAGTTACTGAGGTTGTCCCTACTCGCTTGCCCCCCAATTGCCCATCATCAACCAGCACATCAGCGTGCGCTAAGGCAACATAATGGGCAGGCATCTGAGCCAACGTTTTTTGCACATCTTCCGGTGTTAGATTTCGCGATCTCAGCCAATCAAAATGATAGTTCAGCGTGGTTTTTACTGCCTGCTGTTCCCGCCACTGTTCCATTGCCGCATGATTGCCAGATCGTATAACCGCCGGCACCTCACTACCTTGCCAGGTAACTGGTTCGGTGTAATGAGGAACGTCTACAAATGGTCCCGTAAATGAATCATGTTCAACCGATTCTGCTTTACCCACAACCCCCGGCAGATACCGCATCACCCCTTCAAGGAGCATCATGGCTGGCAAATCGCCGCCCATCAAAACAAAATCACCAATCGAAACTATTAAATCAGCATAATGAGTCTCAACTCTAGCATCCATGCCCTCGTACCGTGCCGGCAGAAGCATAAGATGGCCAATTTCTTGAGATTTTTGAGCAATTGTTTTAATAAGTGATTGGTCAAGCTGCTGACCTTGGGGAGAAAAGAAAATTTTAAATGCTTTACCATGCGTTTGTTCTTGAGCCTCAATGGCGCGTTGCACAACCGTTGGTTTAATGAGCATGCCAGCACCGTGACCAAAGATAGGCGCATCAAGGCGCTCTTTTAGGCCCCCCTCTTTTGTCGGCTCACAATAGGTTAAAAAGGAACCAACATCAAACTGCACCAACCCTTTTTCTTGGGCTTTGCGCATAAGGCTTGTTTGCAAAAATGTAGTATAAAGATCGGGAAAAACCGAAAGAACAGAAACCTTCATTACTCAGCAGCAGTCAACACAATATCCTTGATATCCTCAGAACCGACCGCCTGCACCAATGCCCGCATTGCACGGACCGTTTGGCCTTCTTTACCAATAACTTTACCCAAATCGCTTTTAGCAACCCGTACTTCTAAAACCTGTTTTTCAGAATTCAATGTAACGGTTACCGCATCAGGCGATTCAACAAGTTGCTTAACAATGTATTCTATTAACTGCTTTACCATGTGGCTCTACTCCAGCATGCGGATACCATTTGTCTGATGTTAAACATCAACACACGTTACCTGCCTTACGCTGCAGTAACTCTTTCATCTTGAAGTTTTTTTTGAAGTTTTTTGACCGAATCAGTCACCACGGCACCCTTAGCAACCCATGCTTGGATACGTTCTGGGTGATATTGTTCCATTTTGCCATTAACAGGGTTGTAGGTACCAAGATTTTCTAAGAATGCACCATCACGTTTTTTGCGAGAATCGATTGCCACGATACGAAAGTATGGTGCGTTCTTTTTACCAACACGAGAAAATCTGATTTTAACTGACATGTATAGACGTCCTTTTGAGAAAAATTAAAACTTATTAAGGTAAGTTTACTTTGTTTTTATTCATTTTACAATCGGCCAAATTTCTTAAAAAGTTTAGCAAATTGCTGGCTTTGTTCAAATCGGGCAAGTAACGCATTAATATCGACCACCTGAACCCCCGCCCCTTTAGCAATCCGCTGCTTACGCATACCGTTCAATACCGCCGGCATCAACCGCTCTTTTGGAGTCATAGAACTTAATATTGCCCTAAATCGCTTGAGTTCAACTTCTCCCTTTTCAATCTGGTCCGGCGTCATTTTTGCTCCCATACCTGGCATCAATTTGGTTAACTGCGCCAACGAACCAATTTTAGTCATCATAGAAAGTTGGTTAGCAAAATCCTGTAAGGTAAAATTGCCACTCATAAATGCTTTATACGCAGCCTCTTGTTCGTGCTCTTTTACCTTTTCATTGGCTCGTTCGAGCAAACTTTCTAGATCTCCCATGCCCAACAGCCGTTGCGCTGCACGGTCTGCATGGAACAGTTCTAAATCATCAATTTTTTCTCCAACCCCCACAAACCAGATTGGTTTTTTAAGCACATACCTAAAGGCAACCGCCGCCCCCGCTCGCGCTTCACTATCCATTTTGGTAAGTAACGCTCCTTCAAAACCTACCCCCTGTTCAAAAGCCTTGGCAACTCGCAGTGATTCTTGGCCAGTCATCGCATCGAGTACCAATAATTTATGGGCCGGTTTTAAACGCAAATCAATTTCCCGTAGTTGCTCGAGCATTGCCGAATCGATGTGTAAACGGCCAGCAGTATCGAGTAATAAAAGATCAAAGTGATTGTTTTTATAGTAGGTGTAAATATCGTCTGCCGCTTTAACCGCATCGGTTTGGGTAGACCGGTAAAAGGGCACCCCCACCTGTTTGGCCAAAATTTCAAGCTGATCAATGGCCGCAGGGCGATAAAAATCAACGGAGGCCAACAAAATATTGATTGGCTTAAGGTTGTCCTTTTTAGCCTGCTTGTGCAAATGGCGGGCTAATTTACCCAGGGAAGTGGTCTTTCCTGATCCCTGCAACCCCATCACCATCACCACCCCTTTTTGTCCCTGCAAAGCCACCTGTTTTTCTTGCCCTAAAAAGCTCACCAGGCGATCGTGCACCACCTTGATAAATTGTTCCCCCGGCTTTAGTGAACTCAGTACTTTCTGCCCCATAGCTTCAGTTTTGACCCCGGCGATAAACTCCTGCACTACAGAGTAGGGCACATCGGCTTCTAATAATGCTTCTTGAATTTTATCAACCGCTTCTTGAATATTACCTTCAGAAAGCTTGTGCTGACCAGTTAATCGAGTAAAGACTGAAGAAAATTTATCTGCCAAAAAATCAAACATGCGAGAATATCCAAATTTGGAGGTTAATAATGGCTAAAGTGTAGCACAAATCAACCGTTTGGCTAATTTCTAATAGAAATTGACCATTTGACAATAATTGTGGCCTTGGTAGGCTTATAGGAAATGGCTGTAAATGTGAGGTTTTAACCATGAAAACACCCTTTTTATCTAAAAAATTACTTCTTTTTTTACTGGGCATTACTGCGCTCGGGCAAGGAAGACAAAGTCGGGCAATTGAGCTTTCAAAAGATACACGGTCAGGGCTTCTAGCAGCAGCTTTCCCCGCTATATACGCAGGATGCATTTACGGAATGCGTGAATGGTGTATTTTTATGGGTCAGCCGCGACGAATTCTTTTCTGCTCGAAAGATCTGTTAAAACCTATGTTGGCAGGGACAACCTTATTTTTAAGCATCATCGTGGGAGTTCTTCCCTCATTCTCGGTCTCATTTCCAAAATGTTTCACCGCGGGGATAGGAACAACAACATTACTCTATTTAGGCCATTATCTGGCCGAACAAATGATACTTAGAAAAGAACATAATAACCCCACAGCTCTTCAAGAAGCCTTATTCTGTCGTGACACCGAACTTTTCAAGCTTCTCCTTGCCGAAGGCAAAGATCCAAATATAGTCCTAATTGCTACCGGTCATGACGGCCCAATCCTTCACGCAAATATTATCTCTGATCGGGGAGAATTTGAGAGAACCAAAGCATTACTTGCACATGGCGCCAATATTAACAGCCGAAACCCAAATCGTAATAATGAAACACCGCTGATCGCAGCAGCGCGGGTAGAAGCAAAGAACACCATGCGGTTATTGCTGCTTATGGGTGCCGACACAACAATTCGCAACAACAATAATCAATCAGTACGTGATGTATTGGTTGCAAATATTGCACCCCAAGGAATCATTCAGCTATTTGATATTTCGCGCCAAGAACTTTTCACACGTATGAAAAAATATGAGCAAGAAGAATTTACCACCATCATGCGCAAACGCTTTATCCATACCAAGGCAAAAGAAGATGCGGTAACACTCCATGAAGTGTGCGGCGATTCTAACCCATTGCGACAATGGTACAGAAAGAATAGCAAGTCAGAACTTGGCTTTTATCTATCATTATATGAAGACCCAATGTTAAATGATAAAAGCAAACTTGTTACCTACCTTCTTAAACGTAAACAAGTTGCCAACCATTTACATAAAAAGCTTGGCGAACGAGGCCTCGCTACAAAAATTATGCATGGTTTTAATGGAGATACAACAACTGCGCGCTTTCACAATGCAATTAAAAAAGCATACACACGTAACGACAATGATCTTATAGCAGCCATTGAACAGTATGGCATTCAGGTTAAGAGGTTATAATGCAGTACAACCGCTCACTCCTTTACACCCTCATTTTCGCCTTCACACTGTGCACAACGGCTCCCACAAAAGCTGAAGGGTCGAACTATGTGAAATGGATTATGGCAGGCATTGGGTGTATTGCAGCGGCGGTATATGCATACCCATGGTTTACGGCAGGCTATTGGGCGCATGAAGTACAAAAACAATTACCAAAAGGGGCTGACAGTATTTCATTACCGTTGGCAGATAAAATAGCCTACATAAAAATTATTAAAGCAATGCCAGAACTGCATAATGCAGACGGGGTAAAAACATTTGTTTGGGGATATCGATTAAAGAAAAAATTACACAAACTTAACTTGAATAACTTAAGCGGCGATGGACAGATTGGATATCTGAAACTTCTTCATAAATTATACACAAAGAATGCAAAATTACGCCAAAATGATACATCAATTCCTGATTTGCGCGATGAAAGCCAAGATGAATTCCTTATTTGGATCTATAAATTGCAGCGCGCAATGAGTGGTAATGGGCAAACATCTCCAAAAAGTTCTGCTATGAAGATAGCGGATCAAATTGAAGCAGTCATGTTACTGCATAAGGTACCTGGGTTACATACCGATACTGGCATTCAAACAATTGTATTTACCTTGCGTCTACAACAAGCACTCCAGGAAGACACTGCACAGGATACAATACAATCAGAACCAATGCCTGATGATCACAAAATTTACTATCTTAGGTTTTTACATGCATTGTTAGATGCAGTACCCGAATTGCGTGATAATACAGAAGAACAAGAGAAATGGATTAAGACATTGGTATGGGCAAAGAAATTGCAAAAGAGAATCAATGAGTATCAAGAAACATTACCAGAAGCAGATAAAAAAAGATCTTCGGTAACAGAAAAACAAAAGATTGAATTTTTAATATTCTTGCATAAACACCGATTAGAACATGAGCTAAAAGGAGAATTTCATGAAGAAGATGCAATAGAAATCATTCTTGGTTTATATGAATTAAAACAATATGCAACGAAGTTGCAATCAAAATTTTCTGGTTTCGCAGATATTTTAAAGGGAAATTTTGAATAAAATCTATACCACCTTCAACATGACAATTACTTTTCACTTGCTAAACTGATACAGTTTTTTCAAGAATTATGAAAAGTAGTACTGTTATACAAGGTGGTGTTAATGTTAGTGCTGCGCTCAAAGCACATGCTCATGCGTTCCTTAATCCTTTCATTTTTACTGTATAATGCCCCAATTCAACCAATTGCGCCGCTTTATATCAAAGGTATCATGACTGCAATTGCGAGCATTGGCGTTATAACAACTTTTTTTAAAAATTGGCTCAATGCCATGTTTTGGGGATATAAGTTAGAACAAGAGGCACAAAAAGAAGGGATTTCAATTCCACTTACCCCGCTTCAAATGATTTACTGCCTAGGTCCATTCAAAGAAGTACTGGAAGAGTTAAAGTTGCAGGACCCCGTTGCGGTATTTAAAGCCTTCCTACCCTTGATCAAAAGAACAGAAATTCATCTTAAAGCAAAAACCCACGATCCGGTCGAATCGCTCAAGCAACTTCTTGTACTTATTCGTCAAGCCAAAAACAGCACGCAAGAAATTACCTACCTCATAAATGAGCATATTATTGCACTAGAACATCTGCATACAAAAAACAGAGTTATGGCACTGGAAGGGATTCCTGAAAAAGAAAGAACTGTAGAAGAAGATCATGAACTTCTTCTACATTATGAAAATCTTGCATTGTATGCACAGCAAACGGCTAAAAACCCTGAACTACCCCAACAGGTAGAAAAAGCACAAGAGCAACAAGCACAAGCAGCTTTATTTGTTATGGAACAGGCAAAAAAATTCACAGCAAGCGCACAAACGTTCATTGCTTCATTACCTGCAACAATAGAACAGCTTCAGCAAAAATATGGCCTGCCATCCTCACAACCAATGGCACCCACCAAGCCAGAACAATTGGTTTTATCAGTGCTCGATCAAATAAGCAATGCTCTTAATTTAAATGCTCTTGATTTAAGGAGTGAGCAACAGAAAAAAGTAGCCGCGCAAACGCGCGCAACACAAGAATTGATAAGAGCCGCTCAAACAACTCCCATAAGCCTAAAATCTGTGCAGGCAATACCAGTAACCGTTGCAATACAAAAAACATTAATTACTGAAGCAGAATCATCCGAACATACATTAACCCACTTACCCGCATATATCGATGTTGAACGATTAAAACCACTTGATCCAAAGCAAGCAATTACCGAAGAAGAAAAAACAAGAGCTGCGCAGCGTAGCAACTATTTACAGATACTCACCTCCGCAAAACATATAAAGGATATTGCAGCACGCACTGCTCGATTGCAACAAACATTGTTAGCAGTGCAACGTTGTTCTACTGAATCGGAAAGAAAAGAGCTTATGGCAGTACATAATAGAGCAAGAGCACTTGCAGCTCCAGTTCAAAAATCATTCACTTCAACGCTACCCATAATCCCCGAACATAAAACAAGCGCCCCACCAGCAAATGACACTCGTGTTGCAGTGACAACGCAGACATAAAAATAGGCACCCAATTACGGATGCCTATTCATTTTCTTAATCTCTTCTTACTCAGGCATTGAAGCAATTTTAGTCTTCAATGCATCAACGTTGATCTTGAAAACTCCGTTACATGCTTCTAACCAGCTTTGTAATCCAGCCATCATTTCCTTATCTGCTTGCGGACCATTGTGTTGCATTTCAGCTTGCAGTTCAATCAAAAGCGGCATCAAAATAGTTGCCAATTGTGTGAACTCAGCTTTAATTTGTTGGAACAGCGCAAAGCGCGGATCTTTATCTAACTGTGCTACCGCTTTTTTATGCGCCGCATCAACATCTTCGAATTTAGCTTTTCCATTCGTAACATCAGTAAGACACTGGATTTTAAGCCTTGCTGTTTCTTGTGCATATAACTGCCCAATCATTATTAGTTGTGGCGCAAACTTCATACACCGCTGCACACATTCAAAAAACATAAGCAACATCTTATACTGCTTTTTAGTCAGGTTCCATTCCTCCACCATAACCTTTGAATAATCGGTCAAGGCTACTTTATAGTGTGGGTTAAAGGCAATAAGCTCTTTAGTAGCCTTTACAATAGCCTTACAATCAGCAAGCTGGACCTCATTGGCCAAGGCAAGCATTTCAGGGGTAACTATTCTAGCCGGCAGTTGAGCCTGACGCCCATCTAGAAAACCACTTTCACGTGCCACAAGGGGTAAAATTTGAGCAAACAGAGCCACTACAAGTAAATATCGCGATATTAATTGCATAAGGAACTCCTTAAGAAACAGTTTTAAAATAAACTTGACAAACTGAAAATATCTGGTAGATTTATAATAACAATGAGTAGTATATCTCTTTACAGGGTCAATTCAAGTGTGAAAGGGACCACAAATGAATTATCGTTATATATATCTTATTTTTATCGTTAGTATCAGTTCAGCCATGGTTGGTGCAGATAGGAAGTGTGCGCCCATTAAAAAAATTGCTCCATCTGCTCAACAGACAGCAACTATGTCAGCCACAGCAGCTCCAACAATTTCACAACTACGCTTTAATGATGCTCCAAATTTTAGTTATAATAGCCTTAATACCCCACCAGCACCTTCAAGACGGCTACGCCCAGCACTAAAAAGCGCCGCCGATATCCAAGCATATAAACAACAACCACAAAATCCACCACATTTTAGTGATGCTGATATTGATGATCTAGTTTTTAACTATGTAGTAAGCCCTCAATCCAACAAAAAGCCAGCGACAGCAACGGCAATAGCTTTACAACCGGTTGTTTACCATCTACCGGCTGCAGTTTTAGCCGCAGCAGCTCCTGCTCCAATGAGTCAACCACAACCACCAGCTCAACAACCGATTCATCCAGCAACGCCAGCAACTCCAACAGTTCATCAAGCTCCTGCCCCAGCATCAGTAAGTGTTTCTACAGTCGCTTTACAAAACTTAAATCAGTCACAAGCTTTTAATGATGTTGATACTAAAGGTAATTTGATATACACAGACCCTGCAACGCGACCAGCGGATTTTGCTGCCTCTACACCAGCGCCAGCATCGGCTATATCTGCACGCACATTAACTTTATACTCTATGAATCCAGCAGCTGCTGCAGCCGCAACTCCATCAAGATCTCGGGAAAGTGCTATCGCCTACGCCCCAAATAAATACTATTTGGTAGAAGTAGCTTCCCCGCACTCACCTGCCACAACTCAATCGCAAGCTTCTCCTGCACCAAATACACTACCAACACAATTTTCAGTCTCACAAAGACCGCTAACCCACCAAGAACGATTCGCAGCACACGCGGCAATGTATAACACATCCGCAGCACGTCCAGATCGACCGCATTCAAATCAACCTGCAACAGCATCTGCCGTACCAGCAAATCCCAGAAACGGGGACCAAACAAGACGCATAGCTTTTAATCGAAGCATGTATCATGAAGTAGGTTCATTTGCAGCACCACGTCGCCAACCAGAAGTAGATTCATTTGCAGCACCACGTCACCAACCAGCGCCAGAACCTTCATGTAGTTCAAAGGCCTGGGCCTGTCTTACAGCCCTCTTTTGTTCCAGTTGCTGCAAATAGCATGAGCACGACGACACTTTAAAATTTACCTACAACCACAAAGGACAATTATTATGAATTATCGTTTTCTCTCTCTTGTTCTTAATTTTTTCATAACAATTACTCTTTTTGGCGCAGATAGTGGACCACAACCGGGCACACCTGCCTTTGGTGCAGTAATGGTCCGACCTAGGCCTTTTAGTTTTGAAATAACTCCTGTGAGATTACCAGGAAGCACTGCACCTGTAGCATCGCCCGTACAACACTTCAGAACAGGACAGCCGCCAACACCCAGTGGTTCTCCCGTTAATGCCCCAGTTCCTCAACCGGTAATTCCTGTTATACCACTCCTGCTACTGCCTGCACCAGCACCAATCAACCATGGACAAGCTCCGGCGCAACAGCCTTCACATGATCAGCACGTGTTAACCGCTCCTCAAACCCCGTATTACCGAGTAGAAGAAACATCTACAGTTTTTCCTGCATCCCCTTCATTACCTGTATCCCCTTCATTAGTTGATTATCATCAACAAGCAATCGAGAACGCGAAAAAATGGGGCTTAAATACTTCAGCAGCAGCATATCCAGACCATTCACCCCAACCCCCTACACGCCACCTAGTAGCCCCCCACCACGCCGCATCGGAACAAAGTCAAGTAACTCCACCCGCTCCTGCTCCAACGGCGATTCACCAGAACAACAACAATAGACCATTAACCTTGTATGAAAAACTATCCGCATGCTGGAATCGTTGCAAATCCAGGTGCTGTAAATAAGAGGGGCACCACTCTCTATCTTTTTTGCCAAACAGGAGTAGAATAAACCTTAAAGAAATTCTTTAAGACTCACCTCACTCAAGGTATCCTATGGCAAAAAAAGCAGAAAGCCTTACCGTCTATTTACCCAACATTTTATTACTCGGTGTTGATGCACCATATAATAAAACACTCGATAAAGATGCCTATTTTGAAGAATTTCTCAATTTGGCAAAGTCTAACCAAGTCGTTTTTAAAGAAACACTTTCGGTTAAATTGCGCGAAATTGATCCTGGCTATTTTCTGACCAAGGGAAAACTCAGTGAAGTTAAGGCAGTCTGCGATAAATTAAACATTGATGAAATAGTTCTCTCCGAACCGCTCACCCCACAACAAGAACGCAATATGAGCGAATATCTCCACTGCAAAGTCTTTGATCGTACCCAATTAATTTTAGAAATTTTTGAAAAAGCCGCTCATTCTGCTGAAGGCAAAACCCAAGTTGCCATCGCTATGATGCAGCACAAAAAATCACGGCTCGCTGGCAAAGGGATTCATATGAGTCAACAGGCTGGCACCGTGGGAGTACGCGGCGGCTTTGGTGAAACAGCTAAAGAAAAAGAAAAGCGGCACATTGAAGAAAGTATTTTAAAATTTAGGCGCCAGCTAGAACGAATTCATCAAGTGCGTGATACCCAACGCAAAAATCGTATAAATAGCCAGATTTCGCAAATTTGCTTGATCGGCTACACCAACGCAGGTAAATCAACCATCCTTAATACGCTCACCAAAAGTAATGTGCTCGCTGAAAACAAATTATTCGCCACCCTAGATACCACAACCCGTGAACTTTTTATTGAACATAAAAAAAAGGGTGTCATCTCCGATACCGTTGGTTTTATCCAAGCTTTGCCTCCACAACTTATCGAAGCCTTTAAATCAACCCTTTCTGAACTACACTATGCCAACCTGCTTTTACAAGTGGTAGATCTTTCTGACAAAAATTGGGAAGAACACATCAGAGTAGTACATAAAATCTTGCTCGATCTGAACATTGATAAACCAATGTGTTTTGTGTTCAACAAAGCTGATCGCGTAGATTCTCTTGAATTTATCCAGCCATCTCTTTCTCGCTATCAACCACACATAGTTGTAAGCGGCAACAGTAAAGAAGGCATCAAGCCACTTATTGAATTTCTGGCACAGTGGGAACAATAAAAAAACATTCTCTTAGGAAATATTCATATTTATCTGCACCCTACAAGCAATTTCTCTTTAATATTATTGATTTTATTAGTAATTTTGTTAACTTGTTAGCTTAATAATACTCATATATTTCATTACACGAGAGGATTAACTATGAAATTGTTACAGTGTTTTTGGATATTTTTTGTAGGATTATGTGTAACTCTTCAACCACTGCATGCGGTAAAAAAAGTAAGCGGTACCGCATTCTTCGCAAAAGCCCTCCCTATAAATGCAAAAGTTCGTACACAAGAAATGACGAACCAACAAAAAGACAAAGCGAAGAAAAACGCTGCTCTCAAAGCACGCCAACTAGAAGCCGCTCGTCGGAAAAAAGAAGAAGATGAAAAAGAAGCACACGAGGCACGCCAACGCGCACAAGCAATCGCTGCTACCACTGTTGCAGCAAATGCACAACAAAAAAATGATCAAGCCGACAAAGTACCGGTCCCAGTAAAAAAAATAGTTGAGACTCACTCAACAGCTGCTGCTCTTTCAGCTGCAGGAAGCAACCCAAAAGGTTTGTCATATGTAGGTTCAAAATACTCATCTGCTTTTTCAAAACGCCCTCATATCAAATAATTTACACAATCCCTTTTTTGTAGTATTAAAAGCTCATCTTTTAAATCAACTATAAAAAAAGGGATTGTTTTATGATTAAGCTATCACTGCGATTACGTTATTCACTCACACTTGCTATTCTTTTAAGCATCACGCCATTACATGCCGACCTTGATCAAGAATATGCGCAACAAGCCCAAGTGGCATTTAATGAAGGCAAAACAGATACAGCAATCACCCTCTACAAAAAAGCACTCGCTGTTAACGATCAAAATTTAGAAGTACACTTTAATCTTGCTAACATCTACTACCACCAAGGTAATGTAACTGATGCGATCACGCACTATCAAAAAGCAATCGAGTGCGATCAAAATTGCGCCGCTGCTCATTTTAATGTAGGGCTTGCTTTTAAAAAGCAAGAGAAATTCGATCGCGCCATCACCCATCTTAAAAAAGTAACCGAACTCAACCCTACCCATGTTAAAGCTCGCATGCATCTTGGCAGCTGTTATCACTCAAAAAACAAATATGATCTTGCTCTCGAACAATTTAATAAAATTCTCGAGCAAGATACCTTTAATTTTGAAGCAATGCACAATATTGGGGTAGTTTTGCGTAGCCAAGAGAAACTGGATGAATCCATCAAAATGTTGCGCAAAGCATATAGTCTAGCACCAAAAAACCTCTCCATCATTCTTGATCTTGCTAATACCCTCAATATGCAAGAACACACCGAAGAAGCTCTTACCCTGTATAAAAAAATTAGCGAAATCAATCCAAATGTCATTGAAGCACGGTATAACACTGCTTACACCCTCAAAAAGCTCGGGCATTTTAAAGAAGCAATAGCAATTTATGAAGAGTTACTCAAAATAAAATCAGATTACCCATCGGCTCGTTTTGGTCTTTCGTTAGCCTATCTTGCAACGGGCGATTTTGAACGTGGTTGGCCACTGTATGAATCTCGCTGGGCTGCCTATAATGAAACACCAAAAAAATTTAGCGAACCAACATGGGAAGGCCAAGATTTAACCGGTAAAACAATTTTACTATATGCTGAACAAGGCTATGGGGATACGTTTGAATTTGCTCGTTATGCACTAGAAATTAAACAAAAATATGGCGCAAAAATTATTCTCGAAGTGCAAAAACCGCTTACTAAGGTACTTTCTCTATGCCCGTATCTTGATCACGTAATACCAAGTGGTAATACCCTTCCAATGTTTGATTATCAAATACCACTTATGAGCTTACCACTTATCTTTAAAACAACAGTTAATACTGTACCTGTGCAAATCCCCTATCTTTATGCAGATGAGCAATTAATTGCGGAATGGAAAGAGAAATTAGCATCCGATAAAAATTTTAAGATTGGTATCTGCTGGCAAGGCAATCCAAATTATCGCACGCAGTTCTTGCGTGCCGCGGTCGCTCACAAATCGATGCGCGCTGAAATGTTTGCACCACTTGCAAAAATTCCTGGCGTTACCCTATATTCATTGCAAAAAATGAGTGGTGAAGATCAACTAAAAGATTTGAATGGCAAAGTTATGATTCATGAATTTGGTGCAGATTTTGATAATGCTCACGGTAGATTCATGGATACTGCCGCAGTAATTAAGAATCTTAACCTGGTAGTTACTATAGATACCTCAATTTGCCACTTTGCTGCCGCTCTTGGCGCCCCCGTTTGGAATTTATTACCATGCCCTGCCGATTGGCGCTGGATGGTTGAGTGCGATGATACTCCATGGTATCCAAATATGCGTCTTTTCAGACAACCAAAATCTGGTGATTGGGATTCAGTGATCGAACGAGTAACACAAGAAATTAAAAAATTATTAGCATCAAAAGCTTAACCAACTCTTGCAGTAAGGATCATCGGTGAAACTTAAAATCTTTGTAGTTGCGTTGTGCTTGAGCACAACGCAACTACGCACAGACTTCCATATGTACTTTAATTCAGGCAATGAGTGTTATAAAACGCAGAATTTTGCCGCTGCCATAAAATTCTACGAACAAGCAATTGCCGCCAATCCTGCTCCGGCACAGCTTTATTTTAATCTGGGACTTGCACACGCGAAACTCAATGCCCATGACAATGCAGTTATACATTTTAAAAAAGCAATCGAGCGCAATCCCAACTACGGCAAAGCCTATGCTCATCTGGCCGATTCGCTGTATAAATTAAATAAACTTGATATTGCAATCGAAAATTATGAAAAAGCTCTGCTGCTTGAACCAAACAATATAGAAACCCATTTGGGCATTGCCCGTGTATTGGTTGATCAACGTAAATTTACGCAAGCTGGTCAACATTTTAATTTTGTCATTCAACGAGAACCGAATAACATTAATGCCCTTTTTGATCTTGCCAATACCCTCAACATGGAAAACAAAACCGAACAAGCACTCGAACGGTATTTTAAATTATTGCCGCTCACCGGTGAAAGCCCTTCCATGCTTTACAACATTGCCTATACCCTTAAAAAATTGGGGCGCATTCCCGAAGCTATCGACTATTACCAAAAAACACTCATTAAAGACCCAACCAACGCTGAGGCCCATTTTAGCCTCGGCCTTGCTTATTTAATTAGCGGTAATTTTACGCGCGGTTGGCCGGAGTATGAATGGCGGTTCAAGCGTAACGAAAACTCGAAGCGCAGCTTTTCACGCCCCCTCTGGGATGGTTCTGATTTACAAGGTAAAATAATAGCTATTTATGCAGAGCAAGGCTTGGGAGACACCTTTGAATTTATTCGCTATGCCCAAGTTCTTAAAGAACAAGGAGCAACAGTCATTGTTGCAGTCCAATCACCGCTCGTTAAAATTCTTGGTCTTTGTCCGTTCATAGATAAAGTTTTTCCACTTGGTACACAACTGCCCGACCATGATTTTGCTATTTCATTAATGAGTCTTCCACATATTCTCAAAACCACTGTTGATACGGTGCCCAACAAACTACCCTATCTTTATGCAGATCTAAAACTCACAGAACAATGGTACCGTGCACTTTCGCATGATAAAAACTTCAAAATTGGTCTGTGCTGGCAGGGCAATCCCAATTATACCACTCCTTTTTTACGTCACACCGTTGCTGCAAAATCGGTAACTGCCTCAACCTTTGCTCCGTTAGCCGATTGCGCAGGCGTTAGCTTTTATAGTTTGCAAAAAATCAGTGGCACCGACCAATTAAAAGATTTACCAGCACATTTTGTGGTAAATGATTTTGGCCAACGTCTTGATGAAGAGCACGGTAGATTTATGGATACTGCTGCAATCATTCAAAATCTCAATTTAGTTCTCACTGTAGATACTTCCATCGCCCATCTTGCCGGCGGACTTGGAGTTCCGGTCTGGTTACTATTACCAAACCCACCCGATTGGCGCTGGATGTTAGATCGAACCGATACGCCATGGTATCCAAATATGCGTCTATTTAGGCAGCCAACTCCTGGTGATTGGGACAGTGTAATTAAAGAGGTGGGCGCCGAACTCACCAAACTTATTCACCAAGAGCATGCTACTGAAGATCTCATGCTAGCAGATCGCACAATGCATGAAATTATTGAAAAAATCGGCACACTGCAAACAATGCTTAAAAAGATCCAGCACCCGCAACAATTAAATACGTTACGCGCTGAATTTGAAGCAATGCAACTCAAAATAAGGAAATGTTTATGAAAAAGCTTTTCATATTATTAGCACTCACGTGCTCGGGAATTACCGCCGCTCCATTCGAGCAATTATTCCATCAAGGTAACACCTTGTTTCACCAAGGCAAATATGAGCCAGCACTTGCCAGCTATATGAAGGCACTCGAGCTGAGTGATCAGTATCCGGAACTTTTTTTTAATATTGGTACGGTACATTTAATTCAAAAGAATATTGAAGCTGCAATTTCTTATTTTGAAAAAGCAGTCGCTTTAAAACCTGAGTATGCCAAGGCTCATATACATTTGGGCCGTTTATATACAACGCTAAAAAATACTGATAATGCCATCTACCATTACTCACGAGCACTCGAAATCGAACCGACAAATCTTGAGGTACTTTTAAAACTCAGCGCACTGTACAAAGAGCAAGAAGATTGTTTCGCGGCCGCTGTTACCCTGTTAAAAGCGGTTGATCTTAAACCAGATGATGTTGGAATTCTTTTTGAATATGCCTACGTAAATACCATGATCGGTAACACAGCGATGACCAAGCTCGCATATGAAAAAATATTATCTCTACAACCAAACAATACCCAAATTTTTTATAATCTTGGCTATACCTATAAAATGGAAGGCAACACAACTAAGGCAATCGAATATTATCAAAAAGCACTTGCTCTTAAGCCCGATTACGAAGAAGCGCATTTTGCAATGGCCCTTGCACACTTGATGGCCGGCGATTTTACCCATGGATGGCCACTTTATGAACGTTTTTTGAAAAATCAACAACGAAATGGTGAAAGCATTCGCTCATTTTTGCGTACCAAAACTATGGCAGGCAAACGAATCGTCTTACGCCCTGAAGGCCATTTTGGCGATACATTTCAATTTATACGCTTTGCCAAAGAACTGCATGATCTTGGTGCACGTGTGGTAGTAATTGCCCAACCACAATTACACCAACTATTGAAACTCTGCTCTTACATTGACGAACTTGAAGTTTCTGGCACACCAATAAAATCCCCCATTGATGGCTTTGCAACATTTATGAGCATGAGCTGCATTATGAACGCCGATGAACAAATGATGGGGCGCTCTGTACCATATTTATATGCTGATACTGCGTTAATCGAATATTGGCATACAAAATTAGCAAATGATACCAATATTAAAGTTGGACTTGTGTGGCAAGCAGATGTAAAAAATGATGTTTCTCGATTTCCTGTTGCACGCCGCGGCATTCCACTCAAATTGTTGGCAACAACATTAAAAGATATCCCGGGTGTAAGTTTTTATTCGTTACAAAAAGTTGATGGCGTTGAGCAACTTAAAGATCTGCCTGCCGGTTTTGAACTCAACACATTTGGTGCAGACTTTGATGAATCACATGGTCGGTTTATGGACACGGCAGCAGTCATGAAAAATTTAGATGTTGTGCTTACCGTCGACACCGCAGTTGCACATCTTGCCGGCGGCCTTGGCGTAAAAACGTGGGTTATGTTGCCTTGGCAAACCGATTGGCGTTGGATTGCTGGCAGAACCGATTGCCCGTGGTATCCAACCATGCGTATCTTTAAACAGCCACAACCATTTGATTGGGAAAATGTGGCGAATGAGATACATACCATGTTGAGTGCGATGAGAAAGTAATTTGATTTAGTCATTGAGTAGAAAGTCCCGCCTTTGTGCGGGACTTTTTTTATTTCTTACGAGCCTTTTTCATTCTAATTTTTTTAATCTTTTCATTTTGTGCAAGAACCTCTTGCTTTTCAAGGCCAAGTTCAATTTCTTCAATTGTGGGCAACTTACTCTTAAGGTTTTTTGGTAAACTTTCTACAATTTGCGCTTCGTAACGCGCTACTCCAATAGGGCTCGAGCTTCGGCGCAATGCATATTCAACCGTAAGATCATCCTTATTTTTACAAATAATAAGGCCAATTGTTGGCTGGTCTCCTACAGAACGAAGCCGATCATCAACAGCCGACAGATAAAAATTAATCTGGCCAGCGTCACGCGGATCAAATTCACGCGCCTTCAATTCAACCACAATAAAACATTTTAATTTGAAGTGATAAAAAAGAAGGTCTACATAATAATCTTTTCCACTCACTTCAAAATGTACTTGTCTGCCTACAAAAGAAAATCCCTGCCCAAGCTCAAGGAGAAATTTTTGAATATGATCTATCAATCCTTGCTCAACATCTCTTTCAATATGATCATTACTCAGCGTAAGAAAATCAAAAAGACATGGATCTTTGAGCGATTGCTGAACAGCACCGGCATGAGGATTTGGCAATGTTTTTTGAAAATTACTGATCGCCTTACCCTCTCGCTTATATAAATTTGACTTGATAGATGTCTCTAATGTGCTGCGACTCCACCCAAGATCTAATACTTTTTGTGCGTACCAAAGCCGCAATTTTTCATCTTTAATTCGTTCTAATATAACAGCGTTATGCCCCCATGGGATCTTGAATATCGAAAGATTATCAATTTGTCCCACAGCTGTGGGATTTTCTTGGTATGCCAAAAAAAATGCTTTCATTCTATATACATTTGAACGCGAGAATCCTGCCATGCCAGGAAAGGCATTTTGCAAATCCTCTGCCAAATTTTCAAGAACATTTTCTCCCCAACCACTTTTTTCTTGCCTTTCTACAATGGTTTTTCCAATTAACCAATAGAGAAAACTCAGTTCTTTATTAACAGCAGACGCTGCTCTTTGCTGCGCCTCGATGACAAGCTTTTTTATTTCAGAAAGGGTCTGCGCATATTCTTTTACTGAGATCTTCTTAGCTGTATTTTTTTTGGCAACAACACTTATTTTTTTACTTTTTTTTCTCATATTTGCTCACTTTTCTAGCAATCGAATATTGCGACCCAATCATCTAAATGAAACTTTTTAAATTGTCCCACAGCTGTGGGATTTTTGTCTTTAAGCTCCAAAATGCCCTCTGCGCAACACAATTGGCGATTTTATTTTATTCGCATGGTCACGCAAATATTTCATATAGCCCACTGGATAATCTTATTGCGCTCTCATTTGTGATCAAAAGCGTATAAACTACAATGCTGCAAGAACTAACCAAGCATTTCACTTTCCTTGCCATCTAAAAGCACCTTGATAAACTCACTGTACTATACCAACCTACATAAGGAAACAGTATGAACATTTTTAGAAATGTACTTATTAAAATTGTACTTACAAGCTTAATCTTATTCACACCAGCTACGCACGCACTCAATTCTGATCCCTATTTAATGGCTACACTAGCAACGATCACCACAGGCTTTGGCTTAAAAACAGTCATTTTCCCGCAAACTGAAAAGCCTGTAGCAATTCCTGCAAATCGGGATTACGTAGAACAAGACTGGCAAATCTGGAACAGAATAAGAATTGGTGCTATTTTTGGCATTCCAAGTGTTTGTGTGCTCGGTACATTATATCTCTATAATGGCGTTACCAACCAATCTATCCTTGGAAAAATCGGTATCGCAGCCGCATCTTTAGTAACCGCAGCGAGCTTAATCTTCGCAAGTCCACTCGTTAGAATGAATCAAGAGAACACCGGTTTAGAGTTATATACAAAGCCATTCACCAACCTCATGCACCTCCAGTATGCCGAACGAGCCCTGGGGGCAGCAGTGACGGGGATTGGAATCTATAGTTTTTATGTATTGTGGAACAATAGAAATACCTAAACCTACTATTAAATGACCATTTGACATAAAGCCCACCCCTGTTAGGCTCTTTATATACGTTAATATCTATAGTTTAACCATTAATGGAGCCTGTCCGCCGAAGCATAACTTCCTGTATTGCTTCGATGGCGTAGGCTGGAAGGTTATTATTATGTTTTCTATTAGAAAAACCCTTATGGGTCTTATGGTCACTGGTTTGATGATGGCAGCTATGCCGGTTAAGGCAACAAATGATCACTTGCTTCATAGCTTTTGGAGCCCACTCAGTAAAGATGTTACACAAGGACTATTCATAGCATTATCTGGAGTAGCAACAATCTTGAGCCTTGGAAAAATCATATCTAATGATGTTCCTAAGATCAGCTGTAAGCATCCTGATACATGTAAATCAACAAAACACGGGGCAGCTCTCCTTTCCCTTCTAGGCAACAGTCTATTAGGAGCACTAGGAATAGCCGGCTTAGCTTACCTCTACAAGACAGCATAAATCCTACAGCTCACGCAGAACTTACGGGGACAGTCTTCATGGCTGTCCCCTTTTTTTACTTGTCCGTCGAAGCAAAATACCTCGTAAAGATTTACTTAGAATAATTAGCGAAGACTGGATTGCAAAAACCAGCTTGTTTAGACCACAAACCGCCAGTTTTGTAAAAAATGACAACAACTGTTATAAATTATAACATTGAATGTTATTTTTTACGTGACCACAGATTTCTATCGATCTATTGCTTTATTCCATCATCTTATGTATTTTTGATAGCGAAACCATCAAAAAACTATAAAAAGTGATGATATGTTTAACAGAATTCTTACTTTACCCCTAGATCAACAAACCAGCATCTTTTTGTTCGGCCCCCGCGGCACCGGCAAAACATGGTGGATAAAGGAACATTTACTCAAAAACAATCCTGATACCACCCTTTACCTCGATTTGCTGGATTTTGCTCTTTATTCCAACTTGTCTGCCAATCCAAATCGCTTAGAATCTCTCATCCCTGCAGCATTTACAGGATGGATAGTTATCGACGAAGTTCAGAAAGTCCCGGAATTATTAAATGAAGTCCACCGTCTCATCGAACACCGTCAATTTCGTTTTTTATTAACCGGTTCCAGTGCCCGAAGTTTGCGACGCAAAGGGGTAAATCTTTTAGCCGGCCGTGCATTAACCTACGCCATGCACCCACTCACAATCCAAGAACTGGGTGACAATTTTAATCTAACGCAAGCCATTAACTTTGGATTACTGCCAAAGATTATCAATAATCCTGACCCTTCAAACTATCTACATAGCTATGTACAAACATATTTACGGGAAGAAGTGTTACAAGAAGGTCTTACTCGCAATATCGGTTCGTTCAACCAGTTTTTGGAAGTAGCAAGTTTTTCCCAGGGCCAGCTTTTAAATTTCTCTGAAATAGCACGGGAACTGAGTATTAATCGACTCGTAGTAGCCAATTATTTTGATATCTTAGAAGACTTATTGATCGCCATACGTATTCCCTCATTTAATATTCGAGCAAAACGTAAAGTTATCGCCCATCAAAAGTTTTACTTTTTTGATACGGGAGTCTATCGCACCGTGCGTCCTCGTGGTCCACTCTATACACAAGCTGAAACAGAAGGGCCGCTGTTAGAAACATTATTTTTGGAAGCACTGCGCGCCATTAACGATTATTATAAACTTGGCTATACCATTTATTTCTGGCGCACAATTCAAGGGCATGAAATAGATTTTGTTCTCTATGGAGAACGCGGATTTCATGCATTTGAGATCAAACGGTCTGACCAAATTACTTCCAACAGCTTAAAAGGATTGCAATTCTTTGCCCAAGAATATCCCGAGGCAAAGCTCCATATCATTTATGGAGGCAACCGCAAGGAATATCACGGAAATATCACCGCAATCCCTTTCGAGCAGGCACTGCGAGAGCTGCCTGAGATGCTGAAATAAGCAATGCCCTTATCCAATCGACTATTTCATTCAAAGCAATCCCCAACAACCGTCATCAGCCACTAAAAATCCAATTTATTACCATTTGACATAAATTTACAGATCGTTAGACTTAAAGAGTATGGAGAAAAAGGCAGGGTTTTTAACCCTTAGGTCTTAAAAAAAAATGGGAAATGGAAAGGTTATGTAAGGTTATGTATGGTTACTTTTAAAAAATTACTGTTCACCCTTATAATCGCTGGGCTCGTAACTGGCAGCATGCCGATAACAGGTGCGAGTGCTGGTCGAGGTACGGCGCAAACAGAATTTACTGCGCTAGCCCGACGACTACGCCTACAACAGGAACTACTACGCCAACAGCACCCACAGAATCCTCCCCCTGCGTATCAACAACAACAACTACTACGCCAACAGCACCCACAAAATCATCCCCGTGCGTATGAACAACTCCAACAAATACAAACTATTTTACAGGATCTCACGCCCGAACAAGATTTAATGCAGCAAAGTCAACACAACCCACAAGAAACAGCACGCAGACACGAAGCAGAGTTGGCAGAGTTGGTGGTAAATGCATCACTAGCAGTAGCAGCACTCATACCACTCGTTCTGGGGATTGGATGGGCTACCAACCACATTCCCAAAACTCACCCTATTTTACAAGGTTGTATTATTCTTTCAGGATTTGGGTGCACAGCACGCGGTTTATACTCTCTCCTAGGGGGAGGTTCTGGTGGTTCATCATTACTAACCTTGGGCTTCATAACTCTTGGGGCAGCAGGATATGCTCTCCGGGGTAGATAACAACAACACCCATAAGTAATTTTCTAAAGCTGGGAGTTTTTACTCCCGGCTTTTTTATATTGTTGATGCTAAACTAGCCTTGAGTCAAACTGAAAGCTCATAAAAATAGTTCATTAAGGAGATAGAATATGTTGAGCCTTAAAAAATTAGCCTCTACTTTCGGTATCATAAGCCTATTAACAGCATCAAATGGTATCGCTAGGGGCGATGCCTTCCTAGACCTTGTACAGCCTATATACTGCGCATATGTACACAATGCCCCAATGCTTTCTACGTGCTCTACGATAATTTTGGGAACAGCAGCGTTGATTTTGCCCAATAACACTAAACCTATCGCTTCTTTAAGCTTTATTTGTGCTCTAGCAAATCTTATTGCCATGTATCAGCACAATGAGATCTATAACCAACGAAGAGCCACTGCTCTCATATTCGGCAACTGTTTAGCGCAAGCCGGTCTTAGCCTTTTCTTATTCGCTGATGCGTGGTACCAACATTAATATATAAGCCCCTTTTCTTTTTTATTTCGATCAATTAAAAAAATCAAACTTAGTTCAACTTGACACTAATCAATGCCACGCTAAACTAAAACTACACCGAATAAGCACAATATTTACATACTATTTAAAAATTCTTTTAGGGGATTTTATGATCAATTTCACAAAACTTTTATCGTGTGTTGTATTGGCTGGGTTAGTTACTGCAAGCATGCCGGCAAAAGCAAAACCGGAAAATACAGAGTTTCCCACAGCATCAGCAGTTATGTATCTTGTTGCTGGTATGGCTACTGCGCTGCCATTGGTAGTACTTTCACTAGAGAAAGATCAAGAATCATCTGAATACCACTCTCTATCTGCTGCATATTCCCCCTCCGACACAAGCGATACAAGCTCACGGTTGCAAATTTTATTCAACTTTACAACGACTGTCCCTTTTGCTTATAGGCAAAACCCTATAACTGCTGGTATGGGCGTAGGCGGCATTATAGGTAACGTTGCGCTAGGGCAAGCAGATAAAGAATATGGAAACTATGCCTATGTTACTGCTGCAGCGTCAACACTTGGTATGCTGACCTTCTGCTACCTAAATATGCGGTAACACCTACCCACAATGTTAAAATTCAAAACTAATTAGTTAGGGACAGATTATCATGATCAACTTCAAAAAACTTTTATCGTATGTTGTGTTTACTGGGTTAGTTACGGCAACAATACCGGCACAAGCAGAATTATCGAGAAACGCCTCAATCTTTTTGGGAGTTGCTACTACAGCAATTGTTGGCTTACCGTTGATAATTATTTCTATGGATAAGGGTAGAGAATCTTCTCGTCCTGGTCCCCTTCAAGATGCGAACATAACCCGTTCTACAGCATTAAAACAACTAATCTTTAATATCTTCTTAGGGTTGCCATTTCTGTTCAGCCAAAATCCGGTAACTTTGGGCTTAAAGACCGCAAGCATCACCGCTAATCTAGCATTGGGCATGGAAGATGGGGAGAATAAATATGCTTATGGAGCAGCTGCAGGAAATTTTCTTGCTATGATAGCGATGGCATACATGAAAGCTCGCTAACATCTGTATAAAACTTTGTAATTCTAAAGCCGGGACTCACGCTTCCGGCTTTTTTTTGCAAGCAGTTATAAAATTTTAAATCGTTCCTCATTGAAACTTTTACCACTGTTGGTAGAATTGCAACATATTTACAATCCGTTTTATAAGGATGCATGGTTCGATACGCCTCGGCCATAGGCCTTCGGCACTCACCACGAACAGGATTTATATATTTTCTTAAATTGAGTTCACAGTACCTTTCATCACCACACCATTGGGAACACAATGCAGATCAAAAAGATAATTGCCGCAATAGTTTTAATCGGATTCTTAAGCACCAGCTCTCCAACAAAAGCTGATGGTGAGCTTATGAATCTTGTTATCCCACCCGTCGCTGCTATTATAAGCGGCGGCATCCTCCCTCATTCAACCGGCATGTCTCTCACGCATTTTTGTGGCGTAGCAGCATTCATGATTGCTGGTTTGGGCACATTAATCAACGCTGGTTTTGGCTTACATTGTTTGTTTTTTCCAGATAACGATCGTGAAAAACGCTACGGCATTCCCTTTATAGCATCCGCAGCATTGACCGGTTACCTGCTTAATAAGCAGCTATCCCATTAAAAAGCCCCCACTTATTCTTAAGATTTGCAAACAATTTTTTTTTGATACAATGACCATACCTATTTTGTTACACCATTTAAAATGATTGGGGATTGTATGAAAAAATGTTGGCTATTCATTATCGTTGCACTCGCTGGTACGGCACATTCACCATGCTTTGGTGCGGATGAAATAGAACGAGATGATGCATATGAGGTTAGTTTCGGTTTACCAATCACAACTTACATACAACTTAAAGACGCAATGGTTCTTTTTCGTACAGACCCAATTTTACCAACGGTGCAAACAAACGTACAACTCAAAGTAGTAAAATTCCTCGAAGCGGGATGCAAAAAAGTTGGCTCTACAAGCAGCACATCACACAAACATATAAAACCGTTCGAGGATGAACTTTCAAAATTCAAACAAGCGCTAAGCGCAAACAACTCACCAACAAGTTCACCCACACCATCGCCCAAAAGTATTGGGTCGCCAACTGTAGTTGCAATAGCATCGCCAAAAAGCACCCCCGAATAAAAAAGAGAGTAGTTATGAATCGCACATTCACCCGTTATTATGGCCTGCTCTTCTTCTTGCTAGCCGCCATTCCCCCCCTCACTGCAATCCCTTCTATTGAATCCCTTTTCAATCAAGGCAGTGAATGTTATAACAACGGTGATTTTGAACAGGCAATCGAGTATTACACACAAGCGCTAACGCTTTCCCCAGCCAATCCTACCATCCTGTTTAATCTTGGCCGCTCATATGAACACACAAACCAATTAGATCAAGCAGTTACCCATTATCAACAAACGCTGAGCATTCATCCATCTTCTACGCAAGTACTTAATGCACTGGGCTGCGTATTGCTCAAACAACAGAAGTTAAGTGCTGCACACCTAGTTTTTAAACAATCATTCGACTTAGACCCTCAACAAATTCATGCACCGATGCAACTTGCCAATCTTTACACGCTGAGTAACAATAATGATGAAGCTATAGATCTTTATGAAAAAATTCTTTGCCACCATCCAACCTGCCTGCAAGCTCATTACAATCTCGCTTACTCGCTCAAACAGATAGGTGATTTTGAACATTCAATTACCTCGTATGAAAAAACACTTGAACTTAACCCAAACGCTGATGAAGCACATCTCGGTTTAGCTAAATCTTTATTGGCAACCGGTAACTTTACCAAAGGCTGGCATCACTTTGAGTGGCGTTTTAGCAATTCCCCCCAAGTGTGGCAATCACTCAACTATCAAAACATTGATCCACAAAAATTGGCTGGCAAGCGGGTACTAATTCGTGCCGAGTGGGGTCTAGGCGATATGATCCAGTTTGTTCGCTACGCCCAAAAACTTAAAGAATGTGGCGCCATAGTTACGTTGCAAGCTTTTGATCCACTTGTTCCGCTTCTTTCTCTGTGCCCGTACATAGATCAGGTTGTTTCCGATAAAACTCCTGTATACCCTAACTTTGATTATCAAATTCCTTTTTTAAGTTTGCCACTCCTGTTCAAAACAACGGTCGAAACCATCCCGAATACAATTCCTTATCTTGTTGCTGACCGCAAATTAGTTGACGCCTGGAAAACCACACTTGCCGATGATACCAATTTTAAAATCGGTATTTGTTGGCAAGGCAAATCAGATCTCTTTATTGAAAAGCATCCGCTCACCAAACGTTCAGTTGCCCTTGAACTTTTTGCACCCCTTGCTCAAATACAGGGCGTTACCTTATATAGTTTGCAAAAAGGAGAGGGTGAAGAACAACTACAAACAGTATGTTTTGCCGTAAAGGACTTTGGTCCTGATTTTGATAAAAAGCATGGCCGCTATATGGATACAGCAGCCGTTATGAAAAATCTCGATCTCTTTATTTCAGTAGATACTTCCACGGTACATCTTGCAGGGGGATTGGGGGTACCAACCTGGGTGCTGATTCCGTTCGTGCCCGAATGGCGGTGGATGACAAAAAGAACCGACAGCCCATGGTACCCAGAAATTATGCGCCTTTTTAGGCAACCAGAACCAGGCAATTGGAACTCCGTATTTAATCAGATTGAACAAGAAGTAAAAAAATTGGTACCACACAAAAAAGGAAACCATGTTGTTACATAAAATTTTCGGTTCAAAAATTACTCAGATTGGCGCAGCATGCCTGGCTACTGTATTACTCGCCTCATTTGCCTATTATTACACCCAACAGCCTGCAACACATACCCCCATGCCAACCCCCACAAACCCAGATGGCCAAAATCCTGCAGAGCAGATCGCAGCCGCTAAAAAACTTACTGCTCAGGGAAAACATTTAGAAGCTATCAAGGTTATGCAAGACACCGCTAAGAAAAATCCAAAAAATGCAGAGGTCATTTTTAACTTTGGGCTCGCACTTGCCGAAGGAAAACTCTATCCACAAGCCGAACAAGCATATCAATTAGCCCTCAAACTGACCCCGAATCATCCAGTTATTCTTACCTGCCTTGGGTTTGCTTTTTATAATGATAAAAAATATGAACAAGCACTCGAAACGTATCAAAAAGTTCTCACCGTTAACCCCGGCTATTTTGATGCTACATTACAAATGAGCAGAACTTACTATGAAATAGACCAGTTTGAAAAAGCTGAACAATGGGTAAAAAAAGCACTGGCAATAAAACCTGATCATGTCCAAGCAACGATTCATTTAGGGCATGTGCACAATAAACTTGGCAACCTCGATGCTGCAATCGCACAATACGGCAAGGCAATCAAACTGGAACCGAACTCCGCCAACGCTCACTATAATTTAGGCTACACACTCAGAGTAAAAGGGGATTTGCAAGCAGCGTTGCCCGAACTGAACAAAGCAATAGAATTAAACCCTGATTATCTTGATGCCCATATCGCCCTTGCCCAAACCTATTGGGGCTTAGAAGATTTTGAAAATGGATTTAAAGAATATGAATGGCGCTGGAAACTGCATGGCATGGATCCCCAATCGATAAAAAGTACTATGTGGGATGGTTCGCCACTCGGTACCAAATCAATCTTGGTTTTTTGCGAACAGGGCCTTGGCGACTCCATACAATTCATCCGCTACGCCCAAATTATCAAAGAGCAAAATCCGGCAGCTAAAATCATCGCCAAGGTTCAAGGCCCCTTAGTTCCCATCCTCTCTCGCTGTAAATATATAGACGCTGTAGTAACTGCAAAAACTGAAAATCCACCAAAATATGATACGCAAGCGCCGCTCATGAGCTTGCCAATGATTCTTAAAACTAAGCCCAATAAAATCCCTGCACCACGATCATACCTTGAAGCTGATCCAAAATTAGTTCAGTATTGGAAGGATAAACTCAGCCCGGATAAGAACTTTAAAATAGGTATCTGCTGGCATGTTGATCCATCGCATGAACTTGATAAATCACCAATTTCAAAACGGTCACTCGCCTTATCACTCTTTGAGCCACTTTCTCAACTCAAGGGGGTCAGTTTCTATAGCTTGCAAAAAATCAATGGTACTGATCAGCTTAAAGATAAGCCTAAGGGTCTCAAGCTCACCACTTTTGGTGCTGATTTTGATGAAGCCCATGGCCGATTTATGGATACTGCCGCACTCATGGTTAACTTAGATTTAATCGTATCATCTGATACTTCTATCGTTCACTTGGCCGGTGCTTTAGGAAAACCAGTATGGATGTTACTGCCCTATTCGCCTGACTGCCGCTGGTACTTAGGCCGTTCTGATTCCCCATGGTATCCTACCATGCGCATATTCAGACAACCAAAACCTTATGATTGGAAATCGGCAATGAACGAAGTTAAAACTGCTCTTAAACGCACCACAGAAAAAAAGGTAATAACTTAGAATTTGGCTATTCTTTTTTCGAATTTTTTATGATAGATTAACGTAATAATGTCAGTAAAAGTCAGATAAAAACGACTTATTTATGCAAAAGGATTTTCATGAAAAAACATTTTTCATTAGTATTATTAGTCTCCATGATCGCTGCCAGCGCTGGCGCTGTCGACTACAAAGTTAACCCACTTGATGCTCGCAACATCCTTGAAGAAGCCTATAACGCTATCTGGAATGCTGGGTTTTTAATCCCTGATGCGGAAAGTGATTTTATCAAAGCTGAAAAAGGAGCCCCTACCTATGGCGAAATCGTATGGGATTCAGCAGCGGAACTCTTTAAAGAACTTAAGCTTACTAAAAAAGACGTTTTTTATGATTTGGGTTGCGGTACTGGCAAGTTAGTTGCACAAGCATATATGCAAACACCGGTAAAAAAAGCTGTTGGTGTTGATCTTTCTCGCACACGTTTAACACATGCACAAAGCGTTCAAGAAGGAATTATCAGTCAAGCAAATAAAGTACTTGGCAAAAAGAAGTTTAAGAAAAAGAAATGGGAATATCGTCTTGAAAACATTCTTGAAACATCAATCGATGATGCTACTGTAGTTTACTTGGGTTCAACATGTTATTCAGATGAGTTAATGCAAGGATTAACTGATAGACTTGCAGAATGTAAAAGTGGCTTGCGCGTTCTTACCCTCAAGCAATTATCGTTCCATCCCGACTTTAAGTTGGTAAAAACCTATAACTTACCAATGACATGGTCATCTGGCTCTCCAGTCTATTCATATAAACTTGAAAAGAAAAAGAAGAGCAAGAACCACAAAGATAAAAAGAATGACAAAAAACATAAGAAATCATCAAAAGAAGAACGAACATCATCAAGTGATACTACACAAGTAGCTGTTGTTAAGAAAACAACGTCTAAAGAAGTAGCGTAACAACGATTTCTTATATAGTACTTTAATCCTCTTTCCCGGAGCAATTCGAGAAAGAGGATTTTTTTGTGCAATAACAAGAACATTTTACTCTTTCAATTTTTTGTAGTATTAAGTTCAGACTAAAGAGAACTGAAAACAAAAAAGGACGAGTAATGATGAAGCGAAAAATCTATTCATGTGCCCAAAAACTGGCATTACTAATGTTATTCAATGGATTGCATGTATGTGCCAATCAATCTCCCGCTCTTGAACATTTCAATCAAGCACGCTTGTATCATGAAAAAGAACAAATTAGTCCTGCGATCACAGAATATCAGCGTGCCATCGCGCTTGATGCAACACTCTTTGAAGCACACTTTCATTTAGGCAACCTCTATTACAATCTTAGTAATCATAAAAACGCTATTGAGCATTACCAAAAAACACTCAGCCTCAACCCAAACTGTTTGCAAGCCTATTATAACTTAGGCATGTGCTTTGCAGTCACCAACAATTTTCAAGCTGCCCTTGAACCTCTATTGCAGGCAGTAGCTTTGCAACCGAATTACACCAAGGCCTTTAAAATTCTTGGCACTATTTATGATAAACTTAATCAGCTTGATAAAGCACGGGAATGTTATGCTAAAGCACTTGCGCTCGAACCAACTAATACAAAAATAATGCTTGCACGTGCACGCACATTGCGCAATCACCAGTTTTTTGATGATGCGATGCAAGATTATAATGTGATTCTTGGTCACGAACCACAAAATACTGAAGTTATTTTTGAACTCGGATTATTGTATGCAATGCGACAAAACTTTGTTGAAGCTGAGCACCTTTTCCATCAGATTCTCACCATTTCACCACAGTATCAAAACATTGATCAAAACCTTGCCTATGTTTATCGCAAACAAGGGAAAATGGATCAATCGATTCAAGCGTATGAAAAAGCACTCAAAGTGCACCCGACCAATCACCATATTCGTTATGGATTAGCAGAAGCATATTTAACCATTGGTGATTTTGAACAAGGATTTGAACTGTACGAATCCCGCTGGAAACGTCTGCCCGATACACGGAATTTTAGCACACGCTTATGGGATGGCAGTGATTTGACCGGTAAAACAATTCTTTTGAGAGCTGAATATGGTTTTGGGGATACCATTGAATTTATTCGTTATGCTGCCGAACTTAAAAAAATGGGATCGCCACGCATTATCTTAGAAGCGCAAGCACCGCTTATTTCTCTTCTTTCACGCTGCCCCTACCTTGATCAAGTTATTGCATTGGGTAGTGAATTGCCAGCCTTTGATTTCCAAGTACCACTCATGAGTTTACCGGCAATGTGCAAGACATCACTCGCAACAATTCCTGCAACGGTTCCTTATCTTAAAACCGAACAAGCACTCGAGCATCATTGGGCTCAAAAGTTCGCACACGACACAAACTTTAAAATCGGTATTTGTTGGCAAAGCGGTCCCTATTACGATAGCTTTACCTCACCCCTTTCTAAAAAGAACATGCAACTTGAACATTTCTTCCCGTTGACCAAAATTCCCGGCGTCAGCGTGTATAGTTTGCAAAAAATGAGCAAACATTTGAATTCATTGCCTCATGGCATACTTATTCATGAGCTCGGTGATGATGTTGATGAAAGCAACGGCAGATTTATGGATACTGCTGCGGTGATGAAACAACTCCAGCTGATTATCACGGTAGATACCGCAACTGCTCACTTAGCTGGTGCACTTGGTGTACCTGTGTGGGTTACACTACCGCTCGTGCCAGATTGGCGCTGGATGCAAGAACGCAGCGATTCACCATGGTACCCATCAATGCGATTATTCCGTCAGCACAAAGCGGGTGATTGGGAAAGCGTTATAGAACAAATTCTAGCTGCGCTACAAACCTTAGTGCCAACTACGAACATTAAAAAAGCCGCGGCTCCCCTGGCTGGCCTAGTAACAGCTGAGATTGCCATCGGTGAATTAATTGATAAAATTACGATTCTAGAAATTAAAATGAGAGAAGTAAAAAATCAGGCGAAACTCAAAAATATCAAAACAGAACTTGAAGCTCTCAAAGAAACATACCATCATTTTGTTTCGCCAACACAGGAGATCGAAGAGCTTTCCAAACAACTTCTCGATGTGAATAAAAAACTTTGGGATATTGAAGATCTCATTAGAGAAAAAGAAAGCAAACAACATTTTGATCAAGAATTTATCGAATTAGCACGGGGCGTTTACTTTACCAATGATCAACGCTGTGCGATTAAACGCAAGCTTAATGATTTAGTTGGTTCACGCATTGTAGAAGAAAAATCGTATACGCAATATTCCATAAATGCACCTAAATTATAATTATGAATACCAAAACCTTCATCTACGTTTTTATACTCGCAGGTAACCTCATAACTGCCTTAACCTTCGGCTCACCCGCATTAGAAGAAGCATATCTTACTATTGCACAAGTATTGCAAACTGAGGGCAATCTCACTCAAGCAGTAGAAAATTATGAAAAGGTATTAAGTGTTAACCCCTGCAATTCTATAGCACAACTCAAACTGGGCCTTATCTTTTATCAAAACGGTGCTACGGATAAAGCGATTTCACATCTTGAAAAACATTTGCAACAAGTAGCAACAAGTTTAGATGCGGCACTCCATCTTGGGGCCTGCCATGCGATAAAAGGAGATCTAGAAAAGGCAATCTCATATTATCACCATGCGTTATCGCTTTCCCCACGATCTCCCCGCACCCATTTATGTCTGGCAATAGCCTATGAAAAACAACATAACGTTACAAAAGCACTTGAATCATACACACGAGCTCTCATGATCGATCCTGATTTTTTAGAAGCACATATTCGTATTGCTAACATATACGCTACTACCAATTCATTGGAACAAACACTTAATCATCTTAATGAAGCACTCCGTCTTGCACCAACTAATGCTAAAATAATGCTTGAAAAAGCAAATACGCTTCATAAACTCGCCAACTTTGATGCTGCACAACTTCTTTATCAACAAATTCTTACTCTCCACCCCAACACGCATGAAGCTCTCTACAACATCGGTTATACATTGCGCAGACAGGGTAAATTTCAAGACGCTCTGCCTATGTATCAACAAATAATTATGCATGATCCAAATAACATTGATGCCCATATTGGCCTTGCACATATCTATTTGGTACTCGGCAATTTTGAACAAGGATGGCAGGAATTTGAACTGAGAACTTCAACTACGTTGGATAAACAACTCACAAACCTGGAGGAAATTCCGAATGCAACCATTTTTATTAAAGCTGAGTGGGGTGATGCTGATCTCATTCACTTTGTACGTTACGCAAAGTTGATTAAAGATCTTGGTGGACGCATTATACTGCAAGTACCACATCAATTAGTGTACTTACTCGCCCGTTGCCCGTATATCGATCATCTAGTAACCATTGAATCAGGGATTATTCCACCATATGATAAAGTAATTTCATTATTAAGCTTGCCGCACCTTTTCAAAACAACAGCACAAACAATTCCAGCACCTATTCCATATGTATATCCATCTTCTGAACTCTACCTCCAATGGAAAACCCTCTTGAGCTCTGACCATAATTTTAAAATAGGTCTTTATTGGGGCCAGATGCCAAAATATCCTACCCTTGATACCAAAGCAGTTCCATTCACTGCCCTTGCCCCTCTTGCACGGCTGCACAATACCAGCTTTTATTGTCTGCAAGATTCACCAAATGTTGCAGAATTTGCATGTCTGCCGCCGACTACGGTTGTTCATCACCTCTGGGGTTGTTTTGCTAAAGGGGTGGATACCTATTCCCATCTTGCAGCAGTTATTGCCAACCTCGATCTGATAATCACCACCGATAGCGCCATCGCCCACCTTGCAGGTGCCATGGGCAAGACAACGTGTCTTATGATGCAATACACCCCCGAATGGCGCTGGATGGTTGATCGTTCAGATAGTCCATGGTATCCAAGCATGCGAATATTCAGACAAACAACACCCGGCAACTGGCAATCGGTAGTTACTGCTATATTTAATGCCATTCAAACATCATTTGCCCAAACTAAGTAGAGACCAAATAAATTCTTTGCGCTACACTAGTGCGCATACAATTTTAAACCAAAGCAACCAATCAACCATGGCCCAAAAAATCAGTAACTTTAACGATGTTATCCTCAACTCTCTTAATGATGCACAACGGGAAGCGGTTAATGCAGCCGAGAATGCAATCTTGGTTGTCGCCGGTGCAGGCTCAGGCAAAACACGCGTTATCACCGCACGCATTGCAAACCTAATTCTCAATAAAGAAGTTCATCCTACCGCTATTGTTGCACTGACCTTTACCAATAAAGCCGCCACCGAAATGAAAGAACGAATCTTCAGTTATTTGGGGCCGCAGCAAACAATGCCGTTTATCGGCACATTCCATTCATATTGCCTACGTATATTAAAAAATAATGCAAAGATGCTCAGCAAACCCTTTTTATCGATTCTTGATGAAGATGATCAACATAAACTGCTCAACACCCTCATTCAAAAATATGCACTCGGCAAAAAAATAAGTGTTCGGAATATATCCTATGCCATTTCGCTGATGAAAAATCAGGCAATGGATACTGATAAAAACGAATTCTCATTTGTAAATCAATACTTTTTCAAAGAAATATATGCAGCCTATGAGCGTGAAAAAACACTCAGCAAAGCATTAGACTTTGATGATTTATTGCTCGAAACTCTCAATCTTTTCACAACACAGCCCGATTTTAAAACTGCATTTCAGCAGCATGTGCGCCATGTACTCGTCGATGAATACCAAGATACCAATGCAATTCAACACGCCTTATTAAAGCAGATGACCATTAACACGAGCGGCTTTGCCGTGGATTCGGTCTGCGTAGTTGGCGATGAGGATCAATCAATTTACTCATGGCGCGGCGCAACCATTGCCAATATCATGAATTTCAACACCGACTTTCCTGATGCACGGCTTATTAAAATTGAACAAAATTATCGTTCTGCGCAGCAAATTTTAACCACTGCAAACCACGTTATTAAACACAACAAACAGCGCAACCCAAAAACATTGTGGTCAGCAAAAGAAGGCAACAACCGAGTTCAAGGCCTTATTTGTGTCTCTGAATATCAAGAAGGTGATGCGATTACACAACTCGTTAAAACTGCGCGCAAAAAAGAACAGATTAAAAATATCGCCATACTCTATCGGACACACTACCAATCCCGAGCTCTGGAAGAAGCACTCATCAAACACTCAATGCCGTATAAAATTATCGGTGGCCTTCAGTTTTATGAACGTAAAGAAATTAAGGATATCTTGGCCTACTTGCGGTTAATTGTTAATCCGTTTGACCGCGCCTCTTTTATGCGGGTGATTAACTGCCCAGCACGTGGCCTTGGTGATAAATTTGAAGAACTGTTTTTTGCCCACTGGAGCGAGCAACCATTTTTGACCTTCAGCCAAGTAGCCAAGCAGTTAATTGAACAACACAAAGTAGTCAAAACAAAAAAAGAGGCACTGCTAAGCTTTATTTCTGTTTTTGCCACCTACGAACACACACACAAACCAAGTGCCGTTGTAGAACATGTCATTACCAAAACTACTTATCTGCAATATCTCAAAGATGAATATCCACAACCAGAAGCGCTGGAAAAAATAGAAAACATCAAAGAACTTTTACATGCCACCACTTTTTTTGAACAGCAGCATAAAGATAACGCAACCTTAGCTTCATTTTTAGATGAAGTAGCTTTGATGCAAGAAAAAGCTACGTTAAAAAAGGATGCTGAAGATGCTGTATTGCTCATGACCTTACACGCAGCTAAAGGATTAGAATTTGATTTGGTGGTGTTGAGTGGTGTAGAAGAAGGAATGCTGCCAAGTTCTCGATCATTGCATGATACTGATGCCATTGAAGAAGAGCGAAGGCTTTTTTATGTTGGCATCACCCGGGCAAAAGAATATTTACTTATCAGCCACGCTCGCTATCGCTACACATTTGGCGCCATGAGCGAGCAAACTAAATCTCGTTTTTTCTCAGAAATTCCATCCTCTCTTACACCCATCAATGATTGTTCTTACTGGCAACCGGCACAATTTGCCGAATTTTTCGCTGGCTGGCTCGGCACCAACACTGCTCGAGCTGCCACACAAAATGCAGTGATGACGTTTGGTTCTGCACGCACGCCATCAAAAACAGTAAAACCCACAGAAGAACCTACCCTCCCTGAATCTGCATCTACTTCAAAAACCTTTAAAAAACATCAAAGCGTCCGCCATAAAAAGTTCGGTCTGGGTACCATTCAGGCTATCGAACCGCAGGAGGATGAAGATACAACCTATCTTAAAATCCAATTCAAAGCTGGCCTTAAGAAGATCGATGCCCGCTATGTTGAATCAACCTAGGATCCTCGTCAATTTTGTCAAAACCATTGAAAAACACCCTTGCTTTATGAAATAATTGACAATAAGCAGTCCTCCATTGGAGCTTTTATTGTTTTTTAAATAATTTCATATAAAGCGAGAGTTATTGTGAAAAATATAAGAGGTTTCCAGATACTTATCCTCAGTTTAGTTGGCCTCCATCGCGCCAAGCACTGCTCTTTGTTTTGGGCACGATGAAAAAGTCGATGCGATTACGACTGCCTATGCAAAGCTTGCTGATCGAAATTCAGAGCTTAGATCTGCAGGACGGCAAAGCAGACCAAATTTAGAACAAAACTCAATGCGTTAGAAAAATCAGTGAACGATTTTGTTAAATAAACAACGTTATTTTTATTCCTAATAATAAAAAAGCCGAGCATACCCCAATGGGATACGCTCGGCATAGGTTCGGCAATAAACACCGACTATTTAATGGTTTTCATTATGCTCATCTTCATCGCTCTGTTCAGATTGGCCTATATTATGTGACTGCGATGTACGCCCTTCCTCTTGCTGATGTAATCTTCGCGTACGTGCGCCTTTTTTGCCAGCTTCGACGTGCTTTGCATGGCTGGTTCCCTTACGGCCGCGATGAGAACGATGAGAATGAGAAGAACTAGTAGACGACGTTGAATTTAAATGTGCATTCCTTGGTGCCATAATAGTACTCCTTAGGTTTTAAAGAATAAAAATACTATGACTTCACTTCAACCCTGCAGAATCCCCTTCTCCCTAACACTTAAATTATAAATCGATGTCCCCTTTAGTCAAGCTCTATCCTCAACTAAAACATCCATAACTGAAAAGTTGTCAGATTTATAAAAACCCCAATATTATTGACTTTTTTAACCCAACATTGCTAAATTTAGAAAGTAGAGAAGCCTCAGTAGTAATGCAGCACAAAACACTGAAAAAAAGGAGATTTTATGAAGAAATTATTTATCACCCTTGCTGTTCTTTTTACCACCATCGCTCCATCTCTTAACGCAATGGGCGGTGAATCAGTTATCGAGCATCAATTTAGAGAAGCTGTTCAACAAAATATGCTTGGTCTTATCGCTAAAAGTAACGTGGCATTAAAAATGCTTACGCGTGAAGTACATAACTATCAAGAAGCTTTTACGCAGCTGGAACTTTTGGTAGCAAGCGGTAACCTTGCAGAGGTTAAAAAATTTATGAACTCAATCAAGGGTAATGATGCGCAAGCTGAAACCGATGAAGAAGAAGGCGCGGAGTAATACTAAAGAATTAAAAAAGAAAGTAGGACACAATGAAGATTCGCTTAATTACTCTCGCGTTACTCATCTGCACACACACAGCATTTGGCCTCAAGATGAAGGCCGACTCAACACCGGCCGAAATACAAAAGGCGCATGAGACAATAGAACAATCCTTTGCGCGTGAGCAAGAAGAAGAAAAAGCACGCGCACAAACATATCAGGCGCTCGCGCAAGGTATTAAACAAATCTTAGCCAATGAGCAAGTCCGCACTGAACTTAAGATAGTGCTGACAAGCGCATTGCAAAAAGGTCAATTTACCGCACCAGTAAAAGAGCAAGCGATTGCATTATTAAATTTGCTCAATGAGGGTCTCAATCTTGATTGGGATACTGCCAATAAAGCTCAAAAAGAATTTTATAATCGTACGGATACTGGTAAAAAAGCTGAAAGTGACAAAAAGTTTGATCAATTAGAAGCTGAGCTTAAAAAATTAAAGTCAGCACCAGAAATTAAAATGGTCATTGCTTTACAGAGAGCAGCAGAAGTCGATAAATTGATTGCATTAGGCAAAAAAGAAGTCACTATTGATCTTGTTCAATTACAAAAAAACCTCAAAGAAATCGATACGATCGCTGAACAAATTCAAGCAACCTTTAGGCAAGAAACAGTAGAACGCCCAATACCGCCAGCAATGAAAGCGGTGCAAGATTGGCAAGAGAAATTGATGACAACCATGAGTGCATTTATGCAAGCAGTGAGCACCACTGTAGACTTTACCGAATTCGCCAAGTTTTTAGTGCATACTGGGCTTGATGCATTAACATCACCAATTCCTGGTGTAATAATCCCAGGTTCTGACGCTAAACAACAACCGGCATCACATGCACCACAACCTGCAGTAGCAGCTCCCATAAAAATACAAAATGAGCATATTTCATCCGGTGAAATTTATAATGCAGGGCCACGATCAAGAGCACAAAGTAAATAATTACGGAGGTAGTCTATGAAATTAAGAAGAATACTATTTTCACTCATCATCAACATGACTTCTTTAACGTTAACAGCACCGGCCGATCAACCTACCACCCAGTATGCACCTTTGGCACAAACAGTTAAACAGTTGTTAAGTTCTGATCAGGCAGTAGCTGTAAATGTTAAAATTTTTTTACAAAACATGCTGGCTACGCAACCGCTTACTGGTCTAGTAAAAGAGCAAGCAGTTGAACTATTAACAGCCTTGGATTCTGCTTTAGCTTTTGATTGGGAAAAAATAGAAAAGATGCGCAATGAATATCAAGCACAACTACACGGTTCATCACAACTCAAGAATCGCCCGGAAAATCCCGAACTGAAAAAAATCTCAGATGAAATGGATCTACTAAATAATGATCCGGTGAACAAACTCACACGCGATTTAATGAATTCGGACGCCACTGAACAATTGCTTTCTACAGGAAAAACAGTCACTGTCGATGTCGAAAAGCTCGTTAACATTAATAAAAGATTAGATGCTCTGCAACAAAAGCGGGATCAAATTTATAGTGCAGAACGCGCACAAAATCACGCAGCTCAGCACAAACCAGCCAAACCCACCGAACTTGCCCGATCAGAAGAGCTCATGCAGGAAGCTGGAAATAAATTAGGTGCATTTATGGAAACACTCATAAAAGAAACGAATGAAGTCTTTTGGTTAAAAGTTGCTCAAATATTAGCCAAAGCAGGATTGGAAGTAGTTGCGGAGTCAGCCGTTAAGACTGGTGGGCCTTTAATTGCAGCGCCAACAAAACAAGTTGAACAGGTTCCGATCAGCCCAAACAAAGCTGGCCAGAAGTAATTTTACTTACCAACCGCCACCTTCACCATAGAATCCTGTGCTTTCATTGCAAAACCATCATCGTCGGCGATAATATTTTCTGCAAGTAAATCATCAAATACAGAAGTAGAGATATCGAGCTGCACGCCCAGTGATTTACCACGATACATTAATTGCTGCTCATCTTTTAACATCGCCGGAAGATCAGCACTCTCATCAATTTTAATATCTTTGCCTATCACCTTACCATTCGGCAGCTTTACCCCATCACCCGGCACAATAAAGTATCCTTTTAATGTTTTTACGATCTGATAAAACTTGCCCTGAATGGTCGGATTATCTTTCGTGTATGGCCCTTCCCATTTTTCGGGGTAGGCTAACGTCAGCGGCCCAATCTCTTTGCCTACAAATGATTTCACATTCAAAAAATCTATGTTGTCTTTTTGTCCTACTAATCCTGTAACGTTACATTTCTCTTCTATACGCTTGAAAATCTGAGCCATTTTTGCAAGATCTTCAGAAACAATAACATCCATTTTATTTGCCGGTGCGTGAAAAAATTGCCAAGCCGCGGTGATGATTAACGCTACAAATAAGACCACGGTTAAAAGTACTGACCAATGAACTGAGCCGTGTTGGCGATACGTAAACATATAATTTCCTTTATAAGGACTAATGGTTCGATACATTTTACTCGCTGCGCTCGTAAAACACTCACCACGGACAGGAGATTTTTACGATTTGTCCTCTTCCCGTCTGCCCTGAG